>Ga0172373_10000027_pt1 | contig 205958 bp, 186 predicted proteins | sample Lak10m_2_FD_114546 | JGI IMG/M metagenome (GOLD analysis project Ga0172373, IMG submission 114546) | Freshwater microbial communities from Kabuno Bay, South-Kivu, Congo - kab_092012_10m | ecosystem: Environmental > Aquatic > Freshwater > Lake | place: Democratic Republic of the Congo... | reverse complement strand
CGAGTACATTGAAATCTATTACAACCGCCAGCGCATGCATTCGTCGTTGGGATACAACAATCCGGCGAAATACGAACTAGAATCGCAGCGTTTGAACGTGTCTACTATTTGTGGTTAAGACCAGGTCTGCTGAACCGGTTCAGGTAGCGCATCAACTAAAGTTGTCCACTGTGAAGTCGTTTGCGACCAGGTGGACAGCACATAGACATGAGTCGGCAAGTCGAAGTTGGACTGCCCCTGCGCCCGCCACTCCCCCAGCAATTGCTGCTGGTAATCCTGCATCGCATCGATTGCCGGCGCGTTGTCTGATGTGCTCTGTGCCACATAAACATCGAGCAAAGACTGGCTGCCATTTGCCGCACTGGCGATCTGCCATGCAGCGTCATTTCCATCAACAAAAAAGCCCTGAACCCTCGCGCTGCCGCCACCGCCACGCAGCGTCACCACCAGATCATCACCAGCCCGGGTGGTTTTAACGCTATCCAGCGTCACACCATTCGACAGCAGCAGTGTATTGGTTTGACCATCGACAACGTCAATAACGCGGTCTTCCCCCATACCCCAATACAAGGCATAAGTATCGCTCCCAGCGCCTCCTTCCAGCACGTCGTCGCCAGTCAGCAATGGGGCGCCTGCAGTCCGACGCTCCGGTACCGGCCCGCCATCCAGATAGTCATCCCCCTCTTGTCCGCGCAGCACATCGTTACCTGCAGTGCCGTAGATTTCATCGGCACCCGCAGTGCCTTCGACTACACCGACCTCAAGGGCATCGAGTTCCGCTTTTTCAATGACCTGACCGTCGGCGAATGAAATGCTTTCGATGTCCGCACCAGCAACGCTGTACTGGCCTGTGATCAGAATTTCATCGCCAGCACCGTAACGCACGGTCAGATTGCCATCGGCAGTGCGCAACAACGACACCTCATCCCGCGTAATCATGTCGCCAAACACGATGCGATCAGTATGTGCAGGATCAGACAGGCCCGGGACAAACAATGATCCTTCCACAAGGGTATCCAGACCATCACCGCGAACAAAGCGGTAGTCGTCACTTCCCATACCCCCGGCCAGAAAATCGTTGCCGGCACCGCCATCCAGCACATCATTGCCGTTGCCGGCATCCAGACGATCTGCCCCGCCATCACCAGTCAGCACATCGTCGCCGTCACGCCCTTCCAACTCATCGCTGCCGGCAAAACCGCGAATGCGATCCGTCAATGAAGAGCCGATCAACGCATCACCGCCGACATCGTCCAGCGCCGTGCCATCGATATCAAACCCCTGAGCGAGGATATCGGTGTAGTTCATCACCGAGCCGTCGGCGAAGCGGATTTCGCCTATCGCGGCTGTGAGTTCAGGAAAATCATGATTGAAATTAATGAAATGGATTTCGTCATTGCCTGCCAGAGGGTCATCCGGATTGGAAGGACCCAGATCAACCATCAGGCTTCCTGGGCGGAATTTGACGTCGCTGGCGTTAATTCCTTCGCCGAGAACCAGAACGCTGGCCTCCGGATCTTTGGCATCGGCCGCAGTATCGACAACAACCTCCGTGCCGTCGCCACGATTGAAAACGTAGGTATCCTTGCCGGCACCGCCGATCAATTGATCGAGTCCAGTACCGCCGATCAGGATGTCGTTGCCGTCACCGCCAATTAACTGATCGTTGCCCGCACCCCCAATGAGCGCATCATTACCTGCACCGCCATTCAGGAAATCATTGCCGTCTTCGCCATTGAGGTAGTCATCTCCCTGCATGACAGCCTCAAGTTCATAGGAGGCATCACCCCAGAGGTTGTCATTTCCAGAACCGCCCAGCAGAATGTCGTTTCCGCCCTCACCTTGCAACCAGTCATTGTCAGCACCTCCGTCGAGGTAATCATCGCCGTGGGCAATCGGCGCATCATCAATCGTTGCCCTTACACCAAAGTCACCCGTCAGATTGTCAGCTCCTGCGCCACCGATAAGCACATCATGGGCGTGACCGCCCGCCAATACATCGTTGCCTTGCTCACCGAACAGGAGATCATCGCCAGCCTCGCCACCAAGATAATCATTTCCTAAACCACCGTACAGCACATCCGCATCGCCGCTCAGCAATGGCTCATTAAAATTCTCGTCGTTGATAACACCGACGTCCCGAAAAAATATGTTGATGCCCTGCGTTATCATCCAGTCCATCTGCTGACTGGTGTAGTCTGTATCACCAGCCACAACATCATCGCCTGCACCACCTACAAGCAAGTCAGCGCCAAAGCCGCCGAGCACTACATCATTTCCGGTATAGCCAATGACATAGTCGTCACCGGTGCCGCCATTCAGCCAGTCACCACGCAATCCGGTAGGTGTTGCATCAACACCAAGGGGTGTAATTGCCGACTGCAGAGTTGTTCTGACATTGCCGTAGAGATCATCATCTCCGGAACGGCCATAGATAAAATCTCCACCAACACTGGGGATGGTGCCATCACCGTTTCCTTCGAATAATTCGTTACCGCCAGCACCTTCCAAGGTATTCCGACCAACACCTCCACTTGTCGTAACGGTAGTTAGTGCGGTTCGTGTGCCCAGCTTTATCCCGAAATCCCCATCCCGGAAGTTCTTGAGCAACATCGTGCCGCCGGCATCTGACAAGATGGTGACGGTCAAATCGGCGCCACCCTCGGCGTTGGGGCTTTTGACATATCTGAATTTTCCGTCAGCACTCTGCCATTCTGTTGCCGAGACTTTGACGCTGGCATCCGAGATTGCGGTGCTGACTGGACTGGGGCCACCGTTCCAGATATAGCGCAGCACGCCACGGCCATCGGTGTCTCGGATAATGTCGGCACCGTCGGTCGGAACACTGGAAGATGAATACCCGTTGTATTCATAGACATCACGGCCAGCGCCGCCCTCCAAATAATCGTCATCCTTCTTGCCAGCCAGGTAATCAATGCCACCACCACCGTACAGGTGGTCGGATTTATCGCCGCCAGTCAGAGTTTCCACATAATCACCGCCGAAGATGAAACGACGGGTAAGCACCGCAACGGGGGTACCCGCACCCGTGGGAACTACCGTGATATTGATGTTCTGCGGCAAATCCATGAAACGGCGGTGTTCGCTAATCGGCCCGTTCAGCGCAGTGACGTTGTTCGTATAAGCGAGATTCTTCCAATAGAGAAACTCCGCACGGTCGGCGATCCATTCCCGAGTCAATTCTCCATTACGTGCGCTGGGATTGTGAAGTGCATAGGCTGGTTCATCGTAATGCGGCAACATCACCGTATCGTCAACCGGTTCGGCCACAACAGGGTTCAGATGAACCAGTGCATAGCGCCAGGCAGCGCCCTTGTTGCTATCAGCTTCAGCTTGAGTTTTGATGGCCTGTGCATCGGTAAACTGCACACTACCCTCATCGACTGCCACACTCAGGGGCTTGAGCACGAATTTTCCATCGATGCCCGTGCCATCATCCCCGAAAATGGCATTTTCAAGCGATGCAAGTCGCGTGTGGAAGTCTTTACGCTGATCGGGATCATGCCAAGTATTGCCGTCGCGGCTCGCAGTCAACGGCGTTGCCTGCGGATCAACGAAGAGACGATAGAGCGCATCGAGCACTCGCTCCAGCGAATCACCCTCAGCCTTGCCATTACCGCCCAGTATGGTGACTGCAGCAGCATCCGATGCAGAATTGAATATCTCCCGTGCGACTTCCGGTGTGAGCGTGGGATCCAGCCCTTCCATCGTCGCCATCAGCGACAGCGAATCGACTAGCAATACCAGGCTGTGTGTGTCGGCGAAGTCGTTTTCACCGGGACTATCCACCAGCAGTTTGACTCCCAAGCTTCTGATCGAAGCATCAATCGCCTCCAGAGGGAATGCCCCGCGGAACAAAGGCTGCGCTTCGATGAACATCATGGTTCGATTGCCATAATGAATGCCGCTGTTGGAGACAAACGACGTGGCCTCCCCGCGCGTCTCCATGCCGACGATCTCCATCATGTTAGAGAAGCGCTCCTCTGGCTCCGCGCGCTTCAATTCGCTACCTACAACGATAGGGCCGCCAAGGGTTGGCGGATTCGCATCGAAAGCACCAACAGTGCTTTGTCCCACAAACAAGGCTGCAACTTGGTAGCCCAGCAGCGTTTGGGAACCGGTAGGTGCCGCAGCGGAAAACGCACGCGGAACTTCTGCCAAGTCTGCTACCCGAATACGTTCCGCGTTGATTGCATTTACGCGACTTTGTGCGAGAGGCAATAGAGTATTGCGTTCTACAATTGAAAGAGCTATCCACTCCGGGCTCGCAGCATAGTCAATTCGAATGCGATTGAAGTTGGCAATCAAATCCGATAATTGCCGCCCGTTGAGTATGGCGCCCGTGCCGGCGCCATTAAATGTGTAAGTCGCTGTAATAGGATTGGGGGTGCCAAATTGGCTAACTTCCTCGCGCCGCAAGATATTGAAGGCAGTGGCAAGATGCCCGCCAAGCGAGTAACCCGTCACGTTAAAATTTTTGACGCCGCCAGCACCATCTTCCAGAAAATCCGGATTCTCGCGAAGTGTGCTATACCATGCCTCCATCTCCGCAATTTGCCCGAAAGCCCAACCAAGATTCTTGATTTCCAGATCGTTGGTTGCTTTGGTATCGCGTACCGCGTCGTCGATGAACTCCGTCGATCTGAACGAGAGCGTCAGCTCGCCAGTCGCACGGTTTTTGAAGAGCGTGCCTGAGAACCCGGCTCCACCGGCCAGAAGAGAATCGTTGCGGTATTGCGTGAGTACTTCGAAATCAGTTGTGAATTGCGCCGCCTGAACTTCGGTGAAGCGGCCGACGTGGGCGTTACCTCGTCTGAGCCTATCATTAATGTCTGCTGCAGACGGCGCTATCTCGTTACCTTCAACCAAAAATGCCTCTGCCGCCATTTGTAGGTTGGCAAATTCAAGTAATTTGTTGAGCTGGTTATTTGCCATTTGAAATTCCTTCGCTGGCACCCAACACCTTGAGGACAAAAAAACGATTTACGTGATCTCGATTAATAATTGCGGGACAAGTTGTGCCCACCCCCCTAGAAGTCTGCCAAGGCCTCCGCTGCCCAGCAGTCGATCCAAATCCCGTTTCGATAAAATATCCAAAGCGTTCAGCTACAACGCTGTCGTCAGTTAAATCTAAAATTTGAAGTCGACTTCCTGCAACCCAATATTTGCGATCATTAGGTGTAGAAATATCTTCCCATGAAATTCCGAAACGACTCTCGGAGCTTTTGATTATAGATTTCTCAACATATGGGGGTAAATTTAATGGCGCCAAACGCAGAAAAATCCAATTCCCCTCTTTTCCAGAACGTATCTCAATAAAACTGTAACCACTGTCTGCGTATGAGTATTCTTGAGTGAAACGTCTGCGGCCAATAAGTTTCGCGGCTGCTCTTTCGCCCCGATCCACGCCCGGTAAATCATCACTATACGGATCACCCATCCAAAACTGATCGTACAAATCCTTCTCCGTCGCAGACGGCAGCGGCTTTACCACCAGCACACTTTTCACGCCGGTGAATGTCTTGTAAATCTTCTCCCCGGCCTCGGTGTCGCACTTGTGCTTGAAGTAGGCCCATGCTTCCTTGGCAAACGCGTTTTTCTGATACTGCTCGACCATCTGCTTCGCCGGCAGAAAGCCGAACACCAGTACGGCGACGGTGGCCCAGATCGCGCGTGCCCGCGGTGTCTTGTTCTTGTAGAGCGCGAGCACAATCGCACCGATGGCCAGCAGCCAATACAGCACGCCAATGCCTCGAAGCACGCTCCCGAATCCTGTCAACTCCAGCATTTGCACCCTCCGTTGTTCTTCTTGAACGCAGCCCTATGGGCAGTGACGAAATATCGGTTACCAGGTAACGATGTCGATTTCTTTACAGAATCCACCTGTACGCATTCATCCGAACAACCCCGGACATCGCAAAACCTGTCACGAAATGCCAGCATTGGCCGCAACCAATCCACAACACCAAAAGAAAATAAGTGCCCCACGCCGAACGCGTGCCGCTGAATACCATCGCCCTGCTGCAACCCCCGCTGCCGCATAAGCACCTTTGTTCTTGTTGTTTGGGGCTCGGCATTGCGCCGGTCCCGTTGTTTGGTGCCAATCCTGTGGAATTCTGTAATTCTGGTCAAACTTAACAAAATGAGAGGTTTTCCCAGAAGCTCTCAGGATAAACAGCGCAAATCAGCTTCCTTTCTCGAAATTCAGCCATTTACTGCCAAATTGCCCGTCTCTCTCCAGAACACAACCACACCAGATCACGCCCTCCTCCCTGAATCCTCAACCCATCTCCCTCCTAAACAGTCATCCGGAACGCTTGCAACCCCGTTATTGACCGCAATACCAATGCTCCCTTGAGCACCGCACTTTAAATCTTGCCGCCATATGCAACTCAGTTGTCAGCGAACTTAGGCAAACATGCGTCAGTAATGAATCCAATAATTTGTCTTCGCCATTGCCCTGCGAAAGAGACAACTGACGGCAATCCGGTCATTGGTCGATATGGGTGAACGGCAACTGGCGACTTACTTTTAAATTTGTTGGCGAAAATGCCGAGGTTCTGGACTATCAGGACTACCACTAAAGAAACGATCATGAAGATGTTCAATCCCCCTCACCCAGGTTTAACCATCCGCGATGATGTGCTACCAGAACTGGGCCTTGGGGTGACTGAGGCGGCCAAACAGCTCGGCGTATCACGAGTGGCGCTGTCCCGCGTCATCAACGGCCGCTCGGCGATCAGTGCGGACATGGCTATCCGCCTGGCTCAATGGCTTGGCGGCAATGCAGAGACTTGGTTGCGGGCGCAGGCCCAGTACGACTTATGGCATACGGCAAGCAAGAAGCGCATCAAAATCAAACCCGCCCTTCGGGGAGCCGCGCCTGCTTGACCTTCGCTTTCCCTAGCCGTCGCACACTTCTCCGCAAAATTCATAGTGCAGTGTGGGGAAGCGTCGGTTATCCCCTTCGTTCCAATTCAGTTGAACAGGATGCAGCGCGATGCGCGCTGGTCTGAATCTCTGGCCGTGGGCACGCAACCGTTTGTCGAGAACGTGAAGCGCGAACTCGGATTAAAAACCAGGCACCGCGGCATTGATGAAGATCAGGGGTCGCTGGTGTTCCGGCAGAAGGGACCGGCTTATCGGGTGGTTTTTTATGGGAAAAATGAAGGGCCAATAGGGAAAAAAGCGCTCAAAACGGAGAGCAGTTCTTTTATTTCTTGGGGTTGGCGTAATCCGGCCCCTTTGTTGGCTATACATTTCATAACCTATTGTTTTAATTGATATAATTTTACATCATTAACCTACTTGATTATTTTTAACCTAGTAGGTTATTATCATTTGTGGGAAAAAATTACCCCCCACTGCAAGCTGCCTGTCATCAAAAAATTGGTCGCCGAAGGCAAAGTCAGGGCGACTTATTCCGCCCTGACTGGTGCTGCAACACTGGGATTGGATTTTCAGGAAATGATCGAAGTGGTGGCCGCTCTCAAAGCTTCGGATTTTCATAAAAGCATGACCACGCATGCAGATCATCGGATTTGGCAGGATGTTTATCGCCCTGAAACGGCAATGGGCATGATCTATCTGAAACTCACTGTAATTGAAGACGTACTGATTGTTTCATTCAAGGAGTTATGAACATGAAATGTCCAGCCTGCGGTGCAACCGAACTGATCCATGACGTCCGTAACATGCCTTATACCTACAAAGGCGAGTCAACAGTCATTTCAAATGTTGCCGGACATTTTTGCAACGCTTGTGATGAAGTGTTACTCGATGCTGAAAGCTCCCAGCGCATCAATTCCGCGATGCTGGAGTTCAACAAAAAAGTAAATGCTACGACCGTAGCCCCTGAGTTCATCGTCAGTGTCCGCAAAAAACTATCCCTGGATCAGCGTGAAGCAGCGGAAATCTTTGGCGGCGGTGTCAATGCCTTTTCCCGCTACGAGACCGGCAAAACCAGACCACCGATTGCATTAGTGAAACTGCTCAAAGTGCTCGATCGACATCCTGAACTGCTGAGCGAAGTTAAAACGATTTAATTTCCTGCAGGTCCGCTCTCCCGCCCCGCCTCATGAAACACTTGGGTCACCGGGGACAGCAGATACCCCAGCACGGTAACCATGCCCTGACAGACTTTCGCAAATGTCATCCCAATATTCAGGTCCGCGGGGTGCCCAATCGCACAATCCGCACTTCTCCGCACAATTTGGGTGCAATGCAAAAACACAGCTAAAATGCGCCTTTTCCAGCCACCTTTAACCCTGAAACCCCAATGACCAGTTCCATCCTCGAAAAAATTGAAATGGCGCCCAAGGATCCGATCCTGGGCGTGACCGAAGCCTATGTTGCCGACCAGAATCCGAAAAAGGTCAATCTGGGCGTGGGCGTTTATACCGATGACAACGGCAAGGTGCCGGTGCTGCAGTGCGTGCGCACGGCCGAAATGAAGCTGACTGAATCGGCCATGCCGCGCAATTACCTGCCGATCGACGGCATTGCCGCTTATGACCGCGCGGTACAGGAAACGCTGTTCGGCAAGGACACCCCTGCGGTTAAAGACGGCCGCATTGTCACGGTGCAGACGCTGGGCGGAACCGGCGGACTCAAGGTCGGCGGTGATTTCCTCAAGCGAGTGAATCCGGGTGCTGAGATTTACATCAGCGATCCGAGCTGGGAAAACCACCGCGCGATTTTTGAATACGCGGGTTACACCGTCAAAACCTATCCCTACTACGATGCGGCGACCAACGGCCTGAAGTTCGACGCAATGCTGGCTTGCTTTGAACAACTGCCGGCACGCGCGATCGTGCTGCTGCACGCCTGCTGCCACAACCCGACCGGTGTGGATCTGAACGCCGCGCAATGGGAAAAAGTCATCGACGTCGTCAAACGCAGAGATCTGGTGCCCTTCCTCGACATCGCCTATCAGGGTTTTGCCGACGGACTGGAAGAGGATGCCGCCACGATCCGCCGCTTCACTGCCGAGTGCAATGCGGTATTTGTGTCGAGCTCTTTCTCGAAATCACTGTCGCTGTATGGCGAACGTGTTGGTGCGCTGAGCATTGTCACCGCCAGCAAGGAAGAAGCAGGACGCACGCTGAGCCAGCTGAAACGTGTGATCCGCACCAACTACTCCAGCCCGCCCACAACCGGCGGCCAGGCCGTGGCGATGGTGCTGACCACACCTGAACTGCGCCAGCAATGGGATCAGGAGCTGGGCCAGATGCGCGAACGCATCAAGGTCATGCGCAAGCTGCTGGTCGAGAAGATTCGTGAGCTGCGTGCGGATTTTGATTTCAACTTCATCATCGAGCAGCGCGGCATGTTCTCCTACTCCGGCCTCACCAAAGACCAGGTGCAACGGCTGCGTGACGAGTATTCGATCTACGCCATCGACAGCGGCCGTATCTGCGTCGCGGCGCTGAATACGAAGAACATTGATTACGTCGCGCAGGCGATTGCCAAGGTGCTGGTCTAAACCTTTTCAGGCAGCACGCTGTATCTCGATAGCCGGCCTGCGGGCCGGCTATTTCTTTTTGGCGTCCTTGCTGTCGCCGCCAAACAGGCTGCCGGCCCAGTTGCCGATTTTGCTGCCGACCGAAGCGCCCGCTGAAATGCCCGCGCCGGCAATGGCGCCGACGGCAGGCAAGGCCAGCGGAGAACCGACTGTGCCGCTGATATTCAAGGGCACGGACACACCCGCCTGCCCCACCACGTTGACCCGCGCATTGACGCGACCCGACAGGGATTTGTCCGGCGCGATGCTCACATTGCCATCAGCTGCCAGTGAGCCTGAGGCCACCTTGAGACCCGTCAGCCGCTGCGTGCCGCGATTCATCGCAAAATGCCCGGACAGCGTATCGAAACGTGTCTCGCCGCCGCCCGCCTTGCGCGCAGGATTCATGGCAGCCTCCTGGATATCAACGCCATACAGCACACCGTTGCGAATATCGAAGGGGGTTTCAAGCTTCATCACATTGGCCAGTTGATCCGGTTTGGCTGCATTTGCGGTGAACACGGGCTTAGCCGTCAGGCGTCCGCTCATTCTGGTTTTGGGACTGAACAATGGCACCAGTTCGCGCAGCTCAACATCGCTCACTGCGAAATTGCCCTTCAATTGCAGCCCCTTCTGCCAACCGACCGCCATTTTTCCAGCGATGCTGCCGCCATACAGTTTGGCCTGGATGTTCCTGAAATCAGCATCATCGGGCGTCGCCACGCCGCTCACCTGCAGCGATTCAAACAGGATGGGCGGCCCCGCCGGCAAACGCCAGTCCCGCGCATTGACTTCAATGTTGAATTTCTCACCGGCCGGCGTCAGCGAAGCCTTGAATTTTCCGTCACGTGCCGTGATGTCCGCACGCTCTGGCGCACCACTGGCGTCAATCGTCACCAGCGCATCAAACGGACCGAAAGCTGCCCGCTGCAATTTCAATGTCGTATTTTTAAGGCTGATCGACTGTACCAGCACCTTGAAGGCGGCTGGTTCGGCTTTGGGATCAGACTGCGCCCACACAGGCATCATGTCGAGTGCTCGCTGCGTGATCACCAGTCCCTCGATGTCGATGCTGCGCATGACTTTGGTTGAAGTCAGCAGAGACAACAGATCCGGCGAAACGGACACGGCACCGATCGTCAGATCACCGGCCTTGCCGACTTCAACGCCTTCAACCTTGATGTGCAGCAACGGCAGACCGACCAAACGCAGCTTCTTGAAAGACACGGGCTCTTTCAGCTTCTCCGACACCATCATTTCCAGCTGTGGTCGGTAGTCATCCAGCGATACCAGCAGCGGCACTGCGGCCAGAAGCGCGATGAGTACTGCAAAAGCCAGAATTAAGCGTTTAAACCACTTCATTTCCATCGATTTCCTGCGTTGACCGGGTATCCATCCGCAGATAGAATACGCCCCTCGTTGCAGCTGTAACAACCGGTTTTTCCAGCACTATTCCCCGATAGCTCAGTCGGTAGAGCGACGGACTGTTAATCCGCAGGTCCCTGGTTCGAGCCCAGGTCGGGGAGCCAGAATTCAAATAGCTTTAATTGCACGCAGCCCTGCCATCCTGGCGGGGCTTTTGTGTTTTCGGCGCTGAAAAATGCATTTTTCCGGATTGATTCAGCAAACACATCGGAATCAGACTGGAATTGCAGAGCAGCCTCGTTTTACACTCGTAAACTTCCATTCACCCACTTCCCATTTAAACCGGTATGTCCACCCAACCTGCCCGCAAGCGCGTCAAATTCCGTGATGTCCCTATTGGCACGCGGTTCTACGATCCGATCAGCGAAGAATATTTTGTGAAACAAAGCGAAACCCTGGCTGCGATGGTCACCGGAATCGGAGACGGCACTGTTCCCGATGAGTTTGAGGACGATGATACTGTCGGGATTGATGAATAAAAAACGGGGCTCAGGGCCCCGTTTCTTTTTTTGCGGAGAGAGAGGGATTGTGCCGGTCTCGCCTTGCGGCGATCCGTCATCCCTCGCTGCCGCTCGGGACCGCCACGCTGGTGGCGTGGCGTCCTGCGCGACACGCACTGCGTGTCGCTGGTCGAACCCGAGGCTTCTCTCTACTCCCATCACCACAAATAAAAACACGGGGCACAAGGCCCCGTGTTTTTATTTGGCGGAGAGAGAGGGATTCGAACCCTCGATGGAGGTTTTGCCCCCATACGCCCTTAGCAGGGGCGCGCCTTCGACCACTCGGCCATCTCTCCTGAACCCGGTTTTATAGCGGTTTGTTCAGTCCCGCTTGCAACAATTCGTCAGGCGAAGAATAACATACAGACCCTCAGGCCGGCTGATCCAGCCCAAAAGCTTTATGCAGTACACGCACGGCCAGTTCGGTGTATTTCTCGTCAATCACCACCGAAACCTTGATCTCTGAGGTGGAGATCATTTCGATATTGATGCCCTCCTCGGCCAGCGTGCGGAACATCGTGCTGGCGATTCCGGCGTGGGAACGCATGCCGACGCCGACCACCGAAACCTTGGCGATCTTGTCGCCGCTCTGCAGGCCACGGGCCTTGGTGTGTTCGACCACAGGCTTCAGCACCTTCAATGCCTTCTGGTAATCATTGCGGTGCACAGTGAACGAAAAATCAGTCAGTCCGTCATGACCGACGTTCTGCACGATCATGTCGACGTCGATGTTTGCATCACCCACCGGCCCGAGAATTTGATAGGCGATGCCGGGACGGTCGGGCACGCCCAGCACAGTGATCTTGGCTTCATCACGATTGAACGCGATGCCTGAAATGACGGCCTTTTCCATATCCTTGTCTTCCTCAAATGTGATCAGCGTGCCTTCGCCTTCATCTTCAAAGCTCGAGAGCACGCGCAAGCGCACCTTGTACTTGCCGGCAAATTCAACCGAACGGATCTGCAGCACCTTGGAGCCCAGGCTCGCCATTTCGAGCATTTCCTCGAAGGTAACAGTCTTGAGGCGACGGGCTTCAGGAACAATCCGCGGGTCGGTGGTGTAGACCCCGTCCACGTCGGTATAAATCTGGCATTCGTCCGCCTTCAGTGCTGCGGCCAGCGCAACCCCGGTGGTATCCGATCCGCCGCGGCCCAAGGTGGTGATGTTGCCGACCTCATCAACGCCCTGGAATCCGGCTACCACAACAACACGACCAGCCTTGAGATCAGCGCGCATGTTTTCCTCATCAATACTGAGGATGCGCGCCTTGGTGTAAGCATTGTCGGTAAGGATTCGGACCTGGGTACCGGTGTAACTGCGCGCCTGCAGGCCGATCTCGATCAGGGCCATCGACAGCAGTGCAATGGTGACCTGCTCGCCGGTGGAGACCATGACATCCAGCTCACGGGGATCGGGCTGGGACTGGATTTCCTTCGCCAACGCGATCAGCCGGTTGGTTTCACCGGACATCGCCGAAACAACAACAACGATGTCGTGCCCCTGCGCTTTCCAGCGCGCAACGCGTTTGGCCACGTTTTTGATGCGTTCGGGGCTGCCGACCGAGGTGCCGCCGTATTTTTGGACTATCAGAGCCATGGTGGCTGGGTTTCTGTTCGATGCGAAAAAGGGGCATATTTTATTGGATTTTCAGGGGAAAAACGAGGATTACCCTGCCCGGCGACCCGCCAGCAACTGCTCCAGCGCAGCCCTGAGGGTATAATCGCGCCCCCATGCGCATCACCCGCAGACTGGAATTTGACGCCGGCCACCGTATCCCCAACCACGGCAGCCAGTGCCGGCATCTGCACGGCCACCGCTACGCAATTGAAATCACCCTCACCGGTCCGCTGATTGCCACCAGCGGCGCTGCCGATGAAGGCATGGTCATGGATTTTTCCGAGCTCAAGGCCATCGCCCAGCAGCACGTGGTCGAGCCCTGGGACCACGCATTCCTGGCCTGGCGACAGGATCATGCGGTCGTGGGTTTTCTGGGGACGATCCCCGGCCACAAAACCGTGCTGTTTGATGCACCACCGACCGCAGAACATCTGGCGCAGACCGCGTTCCGGATCCTCGACCCGCTCTATCGCAGCCGTTACGGTGCCAAACTGGAATTGCAGCAGGTCCGGTTGTATGAGACGCCGAATTGCTGGGCTGATGCGGTGCGCGGCGACGCCTGACTGGCGGAGGGTGTGAGATTCGAACTCACGAGGACCGTGAGGCCCTGCCGGTTTTCAAGACCGGTGCATTCAACCGCTCTGCCAACCCTCCGTACTTTCTGCGCAACCTACTCTGCCGGTTTTAGCTCCGGCCGCGCCTTTGGCGTTTAACTGGCCTCAGATTTCCTGATCCACATTGCCACAAGGGGCCGCATTGTAACCGCAAGTCATGTCGCTGCGGCTAAATGCCCTGCCATTGCCAAGGATAATATCATCCATTATCAATCACTTGCCTTTCATAATCAGGACCTTATCTCGCGAATATCATTGCAACTTTTACTTGCTTTCAGTAGTCTTACTGCCGACTGATTCAGTCAACTTTTTTGGAGAATGAAAAGCTATGCAACCTGACCTGCAAACCGTCTACTCTGCCGGCTCACAGGACGTTGCCGCACAGCAGAACAAGGTGTTGCGGAACACGTACCTGCTGCTCGCCGTCTCCCTGATCCCCACCGTGATCGGCGCGGCTGTCGGCACGAATTTCATCAATTTCAGCTTCATGCGCTCCAGCCCGATCATGAGCGTGATCATCATGATGGCGGTGTTCTACGGCTGGATTTTCATGATCGAGAAAAACCGCAATAGCGCCCTGGGCGTCGGCCTGCTGCTGGGCTTCACCGCCTTCATGGGACTGCTGCTGGCCCCTCTGCTGCAAACCATCCTGTCGCTGCGTAACGGCGGTCAACTGGTGATGATGGCTGCGGGCGGCACGGCCACGGTGTTTTTTGTGCTCTCCGGCATCGCCTCGACGACCAAACGGGATTTCAGCTTCCTCAATAAATTCCTGCTGGTCGGCTTTGTGGTGATCATGCTGGCGGTGGTCGCGCAGATTTTCCTGCAAAGCCCGTTGATGCAGCTGGTCCTGTGCGGCGCGTTCATCATCTTCTCCTCCGCGGTGATCCTGTTCCAGATCAATGCCATCGTCCGCGGCGGCGAAACCAACTACGTGTCAGCCACGCTGTCGCTGTATGTTTCGCTCTACAACATCTTCAGCAGCCTGCTGCAGATTCTTGGAGTGACCAGCGGCGATCGCGACTGAACGGGATACACCCCAACAAAAAAGCGGCCTGCGGGCCGCTTTTTTATTTGCAGCAGCAAAGGCCTACTCCCGCTCGAACCATGCAATGGACTCCACGTGCGCGGTATGCGGAAACATGTTGACGATGCCCGCCGCCTTCAGCGTGTAGCCATGCACCGCCACCAGCACTTCGGCATCCCGCGCCAGCGTTGCCGGATTGCAGGACACGTAGACGATGCGCTTCGGACCGTCGGCACCGATCAGCTTGACCAGTTCCATCGCGCCGTCGCGCGGTGGATCGATCAGCAGCTTGTCAAAGGGCCCCAGCGCCTGCCATTGCGCAGCATCGATCTTGAACAGGTCCATCACCAGAAACTGCGTATTCCCGGACAGCCCATTGCCACGCGCATTCTCTTCCGCACGGCTGATCAGGCCCTTGCTGCCTTCGATGCCGATGACTTGCGCGGCGCTGCGGGCAATCGGCAGCGTGAAATTGCCCAGACCGCAGAACAGATCGGCAATGCGTTCGCCCGGCTGTGGATCGAGCAGCCCCAACGCCCGCCGCACCAGCACGCGGTTAATCGAATGGTTGACCTGGGTGAAATCGGTCGGCTTGAAGGAAACACGGACATCGAATTCCGGCAGCGTGTAACTCAGGGTTTCCGCGCCCGGCGGATGGAAAGGATGGGCCGTATCGGGCCCCGAAGGTTGCAGCCAGATCGACACCCGGTGAGCATCGGCAAAATCGCGGATGCGCTGCCCGTCTTCCGGGGCCAGCGCTTCCAGGTTACGCAGCACCAGCACATCGTTGTCATCGGTCAGCGCGATTTCAATCTGCGGCAGACGATCATGGATGCTCAGGCTGCCGACCAGTTCACGCAACAGCGGCAACAACTTTGACATGCGCTGCGGCAGCACTTTGCAGGCGGTCATATCCGCAACATAGCTGCTGCGTTTCTCGTGGAAGCCGACGAGCACCGTGCCCTTTTTCAGCACATTGCGCACGGTCAGCCTTGCGCGATGACGATAACCCCAGTCAGGGCCATGGATCGCCGGCATCATCAGTTCCGGCTGCACCTTGCCGATATGGCGCAGGTTGTCCTCGAGCACGCGCTGCTTGGCGGCGACCTGCGTGCGCAGATCCATGTGCTGCAGGCTGCAGCCGCCGCACAGGCCGAAAAACGCGCAGCCGGGTTCCGTACGGGCCACGCTTTCCCTGAATACCCGCGTCGTGAAACCCTGCTCAAAAGCCGGTTTGCGGCGATAGATTGACGCCTCAACGGATTCACCCGGCAAAGCGCCCTCAATGAACATCACCTTGCCGTCGTGGCGCGCGATGCCCTTGCCTTCATGGTCGAGGGATTCGATCTGCAGCGGGCCGACCGAGGTCGTCCGCGGGGTTTTGCTGCGGCCTCGCATCAGGCCTTCCAGCGCGCCAGGAATTCCTTCCAGTGCGGTTGTCCGACTTTGCCCAGCGCTGTGCGCACTGCGGCAACCTGCTGCTCATGCTGTTCGGTCGTCAATGCACCACGCATCAACTGAAAGCGCAGGAACACGAGGTAGGTATTGACGACGTCAGTCTCGCAATAACGCCAGATGTCTTCGAGCTTGCCTTCCTGAAATGCGCCCCACACCGCCGAGCCGTCCATACCCAGCTTGCCCGGGAATCCCATCAACTGCGCCAGTGCATCGAGCGGCGCATTGGCACGCCCCTGGTACATCGCCAGCAGATCCATAAGATCCAGATGACGCTGGTGGTAACGGCTGATGTAGTTGTTCCATTTGAACTCACGGTCGTCCTCGCCCATGTCCCAGTAGCGAGAGGCTTTAACGCCATGCATCAGGCCGCGGTAATGCAGCACCGGCAGGTCGAAGCCGCCGCCGTTCCATGACACCAGCTGCGGCGTGTATTTTTCGATGCCATCAAAAAAGCGCTGGATGATTTCGCCTTCGGACTCGCCGGATGCGCCCAGCGACCACACTTTGAAGCTGTCGCGATCCTGCAGTGCACAGGAAATCACCAATACGCGCTGCAGGTAATGCGGCAGGAAATCGTTGCCGTGCGATTGCCGCCGCAACTGGAACGCTGCTTCAGCTACATCGTGGTCGGACAGACTGCTGTCCATGTCATGCAGGCGCCGCAGCCCGGCAATATCGGGCACGGTTTCAATGTCGAACACCAGCACGGGATTCAAAATAATTCCTTTAAAATCAATTACTTATAATATTTAACGGGGAAGACGCCGGTCGACAGGTAACGGTCGCCGCGATCACAGGCGATGAACACGATCACCGCATTGCGCACCTTGGCGGAAATCTGAAGCGCAGCCCACAACGCGCCACCGGACGATACGCCGGCGAATATGCCTTCTTCACGGGCCAGACGCCGCGTCATGTCTTCGGCATCGTCCTGCCCGATTTCGATGATGCGATCCACCTGTTTCCAGTTGCAGATCTTCGGAAGATATTCCGGCTGCCATTTGCGGATGCCGGCAATCTGCGAACCGTCGGACGGCTGGCAGCCGATGATCTGCACTTGGGGATTTTTTTCCTTCAGGAACCGCGACACCCCCATGATGGTACCGGTGGTACCCATGCTCGATACAAAGTGCGTGATTTTTCCACCGGTGTCGCGCCAGATTTCCGGGCCGGTGGTTTCGTAATGTGCCAGCGGATTGTCGGGATTCGCGAACTGGTCGAGCATCACGCCTTTGCCTTCGCGCACCATGCGTTCAGCCAGATCACGCGCCCCTTCCATGCTGACTTCCTTGGGCGTGAGGATCAGCTCGGCGCCATAGGCACGCATGGTCTGCTGTCGTTCCAGCGACTGGTTCTCCGGCATGATCAGCACCATGCGGTAACCCATGATCGCCGCGGCCATCGCCAGCGCAATACCGGTGTTGCCGCTGGTCGGCTCAATCAGCGTGTCGCCGGGCTTGATGCTGCCGCGCTCCTGTGCACGGCGGATCATCGACAACGCCGGCCGATCCTTGACCGAACCGGCAGGGTTATTGCCTTCGAGCTTGGCGAGAATGACGTTGTCCGTCGACCCAGGTATTCGCTGCAGCCGCGCCAGCGGAGTATTACCGACAAATCCTTCCAGGGTCGGATACACGCTCAGCTCCCGCTGCGCGCCAGTAATTGATGGCAGTAGTGCGACACACCCTGCTCAACGGTCTGGAATGCTGCGTCATATCCCGCACCACGCAGCCCGCTCAAATCGGCCTGGGTGTAACTCTGGTATTTCCCCTTGAGATCGCCGGGAAACGGGATATAACGGATCAATCCCTGTTTCTGCAGTTCATGCAGCGCCAGCATAGGACGCCCCTCAGCACCGCGACAGCTGTTGAGCATGGTCACAGCCACATCGTTGAACGATTGTGCCGCCCCGGTGCCGCAATTGTAGATGCCGGATTTTTCCGGATTCTGCAGGAAATACAGATTGACCTTGATGACATCCTCGACCGACACAAAGTCGCGCCGCTGTTCACCATCGCCATAACCGCCGCTGCCTTCGAACAGCCGCACGTGGCCCTCGGCACGGTACTGATTGAAGAAATGATAGGCCACCGATGCCATGCGCCCCTTGTGCTGCTCACGGTCGCCGTAGACATTGAAATAACGCAGCCCTACCACCTGCGATCCACCGGGCGGCAGACGGCGCACACGCTGGTCAAACAGAAGTTTCGAATATCCGTATACATTCAGCGGCCCTTCACACACCGGATCTTCCCGGAATTCCGCATGGGCGCCGTAAGTTGCGGCCGACGAGGCATAAATGAATGGCACCTGCTCGGAAAGACAGAACTCCAGCAGCGCGCACGAGTAGGCGTAATTGACATCCATCACATAACGGCCATCGCTGGCCGTGGTATCGGAACAGGCGCCTTGATGAAAAATGGCCTTGATGCCGCGACGGAAACTTCCCGAGCGCACCCGTGCCAGGAATTCATCCTTGTCGAGGTAATCGGTAATGGCGCAGTCCACCAGATTGCGGAACTTGTCGCCCTGAGTCAGATCATCAACGGCCAGAACGTTGGTAATACCCTGTGCGTTGAGCGCCTTGACCAGATTGGAGCCGATAAACCCGGCCGCGCCGGTGACCACGTAAATCATTTGGACTCCTTGGCCTGTTCGGGAAAGAGTTCGTGCGGATAGGCCACAGCCGTTCCGAATTTCCCGACGACAATACTTGCCGCGCGATTGGCAATGCGCACCGCATCTTCCATGCTCTGGCCGGCGGCAAGCATGACTGCAACCGTCGCAATCACCGTGTCACCTGCGCCGCTGACGTCATAAACCTCGCGCGCTTGCGCCGGTACATGCAACTTGCTGCCGCGCCGGTACAGCGTCATGCCCTCTTCGCTGCGCGTCACCAGCAGACCGTCCAGCCCCAGACGCTGGCGCAGGGCCTGCGCCTTGCTGTTAAGCATGGCCTCGCTGGTCCAGCTTCCGGTAACAGCACGCAGTTCAGCCCGGTTTGGGGTGACCAGCGTGGCGCCACGATAACGGGAATAGTCATCCCCCTTCGGGTCAACCAGCACGGGCACGCCGCGACGCCGCGCCAGCGCAATCATCCTGGCGATGTGCGCCAGTCCGCCCTTGCCGTAATCGGAAAGGATCACGACATCGCAGCTTTTGAGCAGGCGTTCGTAGTCCTTCAGTTTCGAGGCCAGCACCTCGTGACTGGGCAAGGTCTCGAAATCCGCACGCAGCAACTGTTGTTGACGGCCGATGACTCGCAGCTTCACGGTCGTTGCGATCGACTTGTCCGTATGCAGGCTGGTGGACACTTTTTCCCGTCGCAACAACTGCTGCAGGCTGCGTCCCGGTTCATCGTTACCGACCACGGACAGCAGCGCTGATCGGGCACACAATGCCGCGACATTTCTCGCCACATTCGCCGCCCCGCCCGGACGATCCTCAATTCGATCCACCTTGACGATGGGAACAGGCGCCTCTGGCGAAATCCGGCTTACATCGCCGAACCAGTAACGGTCGAGCATGACGTCACCGACCACCAATACCCGTGCCCTGCGCACGGCTTGCAGCGTGACAGATGGCATGTTCTTGTTTTTTATGATCTTCTTCATCAGAACGCCATTTTACCGAACTGTGGCAGTCGCTATATCAGCATTGATGCGATCAAGCACAGCCAGCGGATCAGCAGCCTTGGTAATGGGCCGGCCAACAACCAGATAATCCGCACCGTTGGCAATGGCCATCTGCGGCGTTACTACCCGTTTCTGGTCGTCCTGCGCGGAATCGGCAAGACGAATACCCGGCGTCACCAGACAAAAATCCGGGCCACAGGCCTGACGCAATCTTTGAGCCTCCTGTGCCGAGCACACCACGCCATCAAGGCCGCTGGAAGCGGCCAGTCGCGCCAGACGCTCCACCAGAACCGCAGGTTCTTCATTCTGACCGGTCTCGCGCAAATCCTCGGCGCCCATGCTGGTCAGCACGGTCACTGCAATCAGCTTGGGCCGGCCGGCCTCTCCAGCCAAGGCCTCACGCGCAGCCTGCATCATGGCGCGGCCACCCGCAGCATGGACATTGATCATCCACACCCCCAGGCCGGCCGCCGCCTTGCAGGCCGCAGCCACCGTATTGGGTATGTCGTGGTATTTAAGATCCAGAAAAACATCAAAGCCCTGCCTGACCAGCTGCTCAACCAGCGCCGGCCCGGCCACGGTAAACAGCTCCTTGCCGACCTTGACGCGACAACGTTTTGCATCCAGACGCTGCGCAAAAGCCAGCGCTTCCGCAACCGTGGCGTAATCCAGTGCAACAATGACGCGCGGTCCCCGATTCCTGTTGCTCACGCCGGTATTCCTTTCTCTTCGGTGCGCCGCGGCGCATAGGTTTCCCATTCCCCACAGGCCGGGCAATGCCAGTAGAACTGGCGGGCGCGGAAACCGCAGTGTTCGCACTTGTACATGGCCAGACTGCGGGTATGCTGGTGGATCAGTTGCTTGATCAATTGCAGGTCATGACGTTTTTCCGCAGGCGCCTCCAGCAACTGGGCCTCCAGCAGCTTGTCGAGACCGAGCAGCGTCGGTGTGCGTCGCACCTCGTCGCGAACCAGCCGGTAAGCTGCGGCCGAGTCCCCGGCAGCCAGCGTCGCCTGATAAACCATGTCGAGCAGGTCAAGCGAGGCGTATTTTTCAAGATAACCACGCAGCAGGTTGAGGCCTTCCTCAGGACGGCCATCATCGCGATACGCAGTCAGCAACCGTTCGGCCACCAGCGAAAGGTACGCGGGGTTCTGTGACTCAATGCGCTGCCAGACGGTGATTGCCGCGCCGCGATCGCCGGTGTCACGCTCCAGATCACCCAGCAACATGTTCGCCCGCACGCACATCCGGTGATGCGCCAGTGCCGCGTCAAGATGGGGGCGCGCTTCGGCAGGCCTGGACTGCATCAACGCCCGCGCCGCCATCTCGCAGCAGAAGTTGGCAATTTCCTTCTGATACGAACGACCGCTCAGTGATTCCAGTTTTTCAGCGATTCCGATGGCCTTGTGCCAATCCTTTTCCTGCTCGTAGATTTCCAGCAGAAAACGCAGGGCGGCCTCGGCGTGCGGCGTATTTTCAAGTTTAAGGAACAATTCTTCGGCGCGGTCCAGCAAACCGGCTTTCAGGTAATCCTGGGCAAGTTCAAGAAGGGCCTGAAGCTTCTGCTCTTGCGCAAGATCCTCACGTTCCGCCAGATTTTGGTGCATGCGGATCGCCCGCTCGACCTCGCCGCGACGGCGGAACAGGCTGCCCAGCGCAAAATGCAGTTCGATGGTTTGAGGGTTGACGCGGGCGACCTCGATGAACGCTTCTATGGCCTTGTCCGGCTCTTCATTCAAAAGGAAATTCAGGCCTTTGAAATATGAAGCCGGTAAAAGACGGGATTCCGAGACGATTTGCCGGATATCAACGCGCGCGGCCAGCCAGCCCAGCGCAAAAAACAGCGGCAATGCAAGCAGCCACCAGAGTTCGATGTCCATCGGTTCAGATTGTCACAGCAGATCGGTCGGTGGAAGAAGCGGTGTATCCGGAGTTTGCCGGGCATGCAGTTCGCGTTTAAGCGCAGCCACCTGACGGCGTAGCCGCAGGGTATGGAACAGACCGACCAGCAGGCCGACCAATGCACCCAGACATACGGAAATCAGGAGCACCAGAACCAACGGCGCCTGCCATTGGTAACCCAGGTAATACCGTACGGTCACCGGATCCGTGTTCACAAGCGCAAACGACAGGATCAGCAGGAAAAGTACAGCCTTGATAATCCACATGAGGTAGTGCATGGCCAGCCGAGAATATCACGCTAGCCCCCTTGCGCACGAATCTGGGGCGCATAAAAAAACGGCATGACCGCAAGGCCATGCCGTTTGAGGGAACGATGCCTGATCGCTCTCTATTTCTTGACGTCGACGCGTTCGCGCAGTTCCTTGCCGGCCTTGAAGTGCGGCACGTATTTCGCAGGAACCTGCACACGCTCACCGGACTTCGGATTGCGTCCGGTGCGCGGCGGTCGGTAGTTGAGACCGAAACTGCCAAAACCCCGAATTTCGATGCGCTGGCCCTGCGACAGGCTTTTGCCCATCGCGTCCAGGATCATCTTCACTGCCAGTTCGGCGTCCTTGGCCACAAGCTGCGGATAGCGTGCCGCCAGTTTCGCGATCAACTCCGACTTGGTCATGATGCTCCCTTATTGTTGAGTATTGGCTGTATCCAGCTTGGCCTTGAGCAGCGCACCAAGGTTGGTAGTGCCCGTGCTCGCCTGTTTGTCCGAGGCCAGTTTCTGCATGGCTTCGGTATCTTCTGCAAGGTCTTTTGCCTTGATTGACAGGTTGATCGTGCGATTTTTGCGGTCGACGTTGATGATCATCGCGGTAACCGAATCGCCTTCTTTGAGCTTGGTGCGGATATCTTCCACGCGATCACGTGAAACTTCGGAAGCACGCAGATAGCCTTCCATGTCGCCGTCGAGATTGATCACGGCGCCTTTGGCATCGATCGACTTGACCGTGCCGGTGACTACCGAGTTCTTCTCATGGCCGCCGACGTAGCTGGAGAACGGATCCCCTTCCAGCTGCTTGACGCCCAGCGAAATGCGTTCGCGCTCGACATCGATCGACAACACCTGGGCTTCGACTTCTTCGCCCTTTTTGTAGTTGCGCACAGCTTCTTCGCCGGCCTCGTTCCATGAAAGATCGGACAGGTGAACCAGACCGTCGATGCCGCCCGGAAGACCGATGAAGATGCCGAAGTCGGTGATCGACTTGATCTGGCCCTTCACCTTGTCGCCCTTCTTGCTGTTCATCGAGAACTCTTCCCACGGATTCGCCATGCACTGTTTCATGCCCAGCGAAATGCGACGGCGGTCTTCGTCGATTTCCAGAACCATGACTTCGACTTCGTCGCCCAGCTGCACCACTTTCGACGGATGCACGTTCTTGTTGGTCCAGTCCATTTCGGAGACGTGCACGAGGCCTTCGATGCCCGGCTCGATCTCGACAAACGCGCCGTAGTCGGTGAGGTTCGAAACCTTGCCGAACAGGCGGGTGTTGGGCGGATAACGGCGCGACAGGCCCACCCACGGATCTTCGCCCAGTTGCTTCATGCCCAGCGAAACGCGATTCTTTTCCTGATCGAACTTCAAGACTTTTGCGGTGACTTCGTCGCCGACGCTCAGCATCTCGGACGGATGCTTGACGCGACGCCATGCGAGGTCGGTGATGTGCAGCAGGCCATCGATGCCGCCCAGATCCACGAACGCGCCGTAGTCGGTGATGTTCTTGACGATGCCCTTGACCGTGACGCCTTCGCGCAGGTTCTCGAGCAGCTTCTGGCGCTCTTCACCCTGACTGGCTTCAAGCACGGCACGGCGTGACACCACGACGTTGTTGCGCTTGCGGTCGAGCTTGATGACCTTGAACTCCATCTGCTTGTTTTCGTACGGTGTCGTGTCTTTCACAGGACGCGTATCGACCAGCGAACCCGGCAGGAAGGCGCGGATGCCGTTGATCATCACGGTCAGACCGCCTTTGACCTTGCCGCTGATCATGCCGGAGACGATGTTGCCCTTCTCGAGGGCATCTTCCAGTTCGTGCCATGCCGCGAGGCGCTTCGCTTTGTCGCGCGACAAGCGGGTTTCGCCATAACCGTCTTCGAGGGATTCGATGGCGACACTGACAAAGTCACCCGGTTTGACTTCGATCTCGCCACGGTCGTTGTAGAACTCTTCTGCAGCGACGTAGCTTTCGGATTTGAGGCCGGCATTGACCACAACAAAATTGTCATCTACGCGGACAACTTCGGCGGTGATCACTTCGCCGATACGCATTTCTTTGAGGGTCAGACTCTCTTCAAAGAGCGCGGCAAAGCTTTCGGTGGCGGCGGCTTGGGGGGTTGGTTTCATGATTGGAATCAGCAGGTTATCACACCCGTCACAGAAACGGGAGTGGGTTGAACAAACCACAGGCTTTGGCGACCTGTGCACCGGGTAACGCTTATTTAGTGCTTTTTTGATGCTTTTGATACAACTGCAGGACCTTGGCCACGACCGCCTCCACCGGAATCCCGGTGGTGTCGAATTCAATGGCATCGGCACACTTCAGCAGAGGCGCCGCGACGCGATTGCTATCGCGGTGATCGCGGTCGCGGATGTCCTGCAAAAGGGCGGCCATACTAGCATCGACTCCCTTTGTGATCAACTGCTTATAGCGTCTTTGTGCCCGTTCTTCCGGGGTCGCGGTCAGGTAGATTTTGAGGCCGGCATCGGGAAAAACCACAGACCCCATGTCCCGGCCATCGGCCACCAGTCCTGGTGCCTGCCGGAAGGTGTGCTGCAGCGTCATCAGCGCGGCTCGAACACCGGGCAAGGCGGCCACCCGCGACGCGGCAGCGCCAGCGACCTCGCCTCGGATCAGACCGGACACTTCGCGGCCATCAACCCATATCTCTTCACCATTAAATTTAATGTTTAAATTCAATGAAATACGGGATACTTCTAAGTCATTGTCGAGATTTAAACCCCGCTCGCCGGCAACCAGACCGACGATCCGGTACAGCGCACCGCTATCGAGATAATGAAAACCAAGGCGCTGCGCTACGGCCGCCGCGATGGTGCCTTTGCCCGACGCCGAAGGCCCGTCGATGGCAATGACCGGAATCCCCTCAACACTCATGCCGTTGAAACCGTCACGCTGGCCAGCACCCGGAAATAGTCCGGGAAGGTCTTGGCGACGCAGCCCGGATCATTGATCCGCACCGGCACACCGCCAAGTGAGGCCAGCGAGAAACACATCGCCATGCGGTGATCATCATAGGTGTCGATGGTCGCCGCCCGCCATTGCGCCGGCGGCGTGACTTTCAGGTAATCCGCCCCCTCCTCGACGCCCGCACCCAGTTTGGCCAGTTCTTTCGCCATTGCCGCAATGCGATCGGTTTCCTTGACCCGCCAGCTGCCGATATTGCGCAAGGTGGTCGTGCCATCAGCAAACAATGCTGCCATCGCCAATGTCATCGCCGCATCCGGAATATGATTGCAGTCGAGTTCCACCGCGCGCAAACGACCGCGCTGGCGCGCCTCGCCACCGGCAGTCGCCTCAATCCAGTTGTCGCCCATGTTGATCGCCGCGCCCATCTGCGCCAGCGCATCGGCAAAACGCACATCGCCCTGTGTGCTGTCGCGGCCCACGCCCTGCACGCGCACCGGACCACCACCGTTCAACCCGCTGATCGCACCAGCGGCGAGAAAATACGATGCGGAAGACGCATCACCTTCGACGTATAGTTCGCCCGGACTGACATAACGCGCGCCAGCGGGCACCGTGAATGCCGTCCAGCCGTCGCGCTGCACGGTGACACCGAAGCGACGCATCGCATTCAGCGTGATCTCGATATACGGTTTGGAAATCAGTTCGCCATCGATGCGTACCACGGTTTGCACACCCAGCAACGGCAAGGCCATCAACAACCCGGTCAGATACTGGCTTGAGACATTGCCGCGGATGCTCACCTCTCCACTTGCATCCAGTGCGCCGGCATGAATCGCCAGCGGCGGGAAACCTTCATTTCCCAGATATTCTATTTTTGCGCCCAGGTTACGCAGAGCATCGACCAGGTCGCCGATCGGCCGTTCATGCATGCGCGCGACACCGTCAACGCGATATTCACCGCCGCAAAAAGCCAGCGCAGCAGTCAGTGTGCGCACAGCCGTTCCGGCATTGCCGAGGAACAGCTCCGCCTTTTTCACCGGAAACGGGCCGTTGCCACCGTCGATCTCGACCGTGAGTTCACCGGCCTGCCGGTTTTTGATACCCAACTGACTCAGTGCCGCCAGCATATAACGGGTGTCGTCGGATTCGAGGACTTCGCGCAATGTGGTCCTGCCCTGCGCCAGCGCCGCGAGCAGCAGCATGCGATTGGTAATGCTCTTTGAGCCCGGCAGCAGCACGGTACCGCGCACCGCGCGGATCGGCTGCAGGTCGAGGTATTCGGGCTTCGCCGGATTCATCAGCAGAATTATTTTTGTTTCAACAGCCAGCGGGCGCGTGCCTCTTGTGCCGCGCGGAACATCGACTCCAGAGCATCACCATCGCCGGCAGCCAGCGATGCGCGCGCCGATTCGAGTTCGCTGATGTAGCCGTCGAGCAGCGGTACCAGCCCACCGCGATTGGCGACACAGATGTCTCGCCACATTTCCGGCGAACTGCCGGCAATGCGTACGGTGTCGCGCAGGCCTCCGCCGGAAAAACCGAGCAGCCGTTTCGCGTCACGCCGCTGGCCCAGCAGATTGACCAGTGCGAAGGCAACGACATGCGGCAGATGACTGACCGCACCGAAAATTTCGTCATGCTCCGCCGCCTCCAGTCGCACGATGTTGGCGCCGCAGGCCGTCCATGCCGAACGCACCAGACGCAGCGCCGCTGCCTTGGTTTCCTGCTGCGGTAAAAGAATCAAATTGCGATCGCGGAACAATTCGGGAAACGCCGCCGCAGCGCCGCTGTGTTCGGTACCGGCAATCGGATGCGCGGGCACGAACATCGGGAAATGCGCACCGAGATGTTTACGCGCGGCCTTGATCACATCCTGCTTGGTGCTGCCCGCATCGGTCACCACGGTATGCGGGGACAGGAAAGGCGCAATGCGCGCGAAGATACCGGGCATCTGTCCCACCGGAGCACCCACCAGCACCAGATCGGCCCCCGCTACGGCATGCGCCGCATCGGTTTCAGCCTTGTCGATCACGCCCAGTCGCAGCGCATCCTTCAGGTTTTTGCGGCTGCGGCCGACACCGACCACCTGCCGGACCATGCGCGCCTTTTTCAGCGCCAGCGCGAACGAACCGCCGATCAGGCCGACGCCGATCACGACCAGTTTGTTGATCTGCGGTTTGACAGCCATGCGCTCAGGCCAGTGCCTGCTTCAGCGCGTCAAGGAAACGCGCGTTTTCGGATTCGAGGCCGATCGACACCCGCAGATGATCGGGCATGCCGTAGGCCGCAATCGGCCGCACGATGACACCCGCGCGCAGCAGTTTCTGGAAAATCTCCGCAGCGCCCGGCACCTTGAAAGTCACGAAATTGCCGTACGACGGAATGTGCTGCAGACCCTGTAGTTTCAGTCCAGCAACAATCTGGTCCATGCCGCGGCAGTTCAGTTCATAACTTTCGCGGATGAATTTTTCATCTTCAAGCGCTGCAGCCGCGGCCGTCAGCGACAGGCTGTTGACGTTGAAAGGCTGGCGCACGCGGTTCATCAGGTCGGCTACAGCGGAAGAAGACACTGCATACCCCACACGCAGACCAGCGAGACCGTACACTTTCGAAAAGGTTCGGGTAATCACCAGATTGGGAAATTTCTTCAGCCACGCCATGCTGTCATAACGATGTTCTGGCCGCAGGTATTCGGTATAGGCCTCATCAAGCACCACTAGCACATCACTCGACAAACCCGCGATAAAAGATTCCAGCGCGGCACCCGGTACAAAAGTACCCGTGGGATTGTTCGGATTCGCGACAAACACGATGCGAGTATCGGCCCGAACCGCACGCGCCATGGCATCGAGATCGTGACCGTATTCTTTCGCCGGCACCGCGATTCCCTGCGCGCCGATTGCCTGCACTGCCAGCGGATACACCGCAAACGCATGCTGTGAATAAACGGCAGAGAGTCCCGGCGCGAGGAAGGCACGCTCCGCCAGTTCCAGCACATCGTTGGAACCGTTGCCGAGCACAATGCCGTCCATGCCGACACCGAAGCGCTGCGACAGCGCCTGCTTTAACTCAAAACCGTTGCCGTCGGGATAACGCGCCAGACCGTCGAGCAAGGCGCGCATCGCCTGCCCCGCTTTCGGACTGACGCCGAGCGGATTTTCGTTGGAGGCGAGTTTGACGATGCCCGACTCCGCCATGCCGAGTTCCCGCGCCAGCTCCGAAGTCGGCTTGCCCGGCTGATACGGTGCGATGGCGCGGATATAGCCCGGCGCAAGATCACAGAGACTCATGAATATTTTTCAATAAAAACAAATACTTATAGATCAGCCGGCAACGGGATAGGAGCCCAGCACCTTGAGGAAGGCTGCTTTGCGACCCAGAGCCGCAAGCGCCCGGGCTACCCTGGGCTCGAGCTGATGACCTTCGATGTCGATGTAGAACACATATTCCCAGCGCCCGGTACGCGCAGGGCGGGACTCCAGGCGCGTCATGCTCACGCCATGCTTCGCCAGAGGCGTCAGCAGGTCATGGATGGCGCCCGGCACATTGCGCGTCGAAAGGATCAGCGACGTCTTGTCACGGCCTGATGGCGCTGCGTCAGCGGCGCCAATGACGGCGAAACGCGTCGTATTTTTGGGATCATCCTCGATATTGCGCGCCAGCAGCTTCAAGCCGTACAGCGTCGCTGCGGTGCTGCTGGCGATCGCCGCAGCCTTATTGTCCTTGCTCGCCATCCTCGCTGCTTCGGCATTGCTGACCACCGCAACCCGCTCCGCGTCCGGCAGATGACGAGACAGCCACTGCTGGCATTGCGCGAGGCTCTGGGTGTGTGAATACACCGTACGGATGGCACTGCGGCCGCGCGCGTTGCTCATCAGACACTGACGCACCGGCAAATTCACTTCGCCGCAGATGCGTGCCGAGGTATTGAGCAGAAGATCCAGCGTACGCCCCACCGCGCCCTCGGTGGAATTTTCCACCGGAACCACGCCATAAGCTGAAGCGCCGGTTTCCACGGCGCGGAATACTTCGTCGATACTGGCCAGCGGTTTACCGCCGGTCGACGATCCGAAATGTTTGACCACCGCTTCCTGGCTGAAAGTGCCCTCAGGACCCAGATAAGCCACGGCCATCTGCTCTTCCAGCTCGCGGCAGGCCGACATGATTTCAGTAAACAATCGCGTCAGCGCCGCGGCCGACAGCGGCCCCTTGTTCAATTCACGCACCCGCCGCAGAACCTGGGCTTCACGTTCGGGCTTGTAGGCCGAAGCATTGCCTTTGGCATGCCATGCCTGCTGCGCCAGTTTGGCGCGTGCCGAAAGCAGTTGCACCAGACGGTTGTCCAGTGCGTCAATTTTGCTGCGAATCTCGCTCAGGGATACGGCCATGGGCGCAAGGATTCCGGAATGATTAGTGTGCCGGGAGATATCTTACCGACAGGACGCCGGCGATGGCAGCGAGTTCCGCAATCAGCGTATCCGGAACCGCGCTGTCGACGTCGACCAGCGTGTAGGCCATGTCCCCGCGCGACTTGTTGAGCATGTTGTGGATATTCAACCCGGATTTCGCCATCGCGGTCGATATCTGCCCCACCATATTGGGCACGTTGGCGTTGGCAATGGCGACGCGGAAATTCGATTCGCGCGGCATCACGGCGTCGGCAAAATTAACCGCATTGCGAATGGTGCCGTGTTCCAGGAAATCCCTAACCTGATCGGCGACCATCACCGCGCAGTTATCTTCGGCTTCGCGGGTGGATGCACCGAGGTGCGGCAAGGCCACCACCTGAGAGTGCCCGGCGAGTTTTTCCGCGGGGAAATCGCAGACATAGGCGCGCAGCTTTTTCGCATTCAGCGCGTCGACGACCGCACCGTCATCGACGATGCCGTCACGCGAGAAATTAAGCAGAACGGCGCTCTTGCGCAGCAGCGCCATGCGCTCGGCGCTGATCAGGTTGCGTGTGGCCTTGACCAGCGGCACATGCAGCGTGACAAAGTCCGATGCCTTCAGCACCTCTTCGATCGAATGCGCCTTGCGCACCTGCGCCGGCAGACTCCAGGCGGCATCGACGGTGATTTCCGGATCGTAACCGAGTACATCCATGCCGAGCTTGATTGCCGCATCAGCCACCAGACTGCCGATCTTGCCGAGACCGATTACGCCCAGAGTACGCCCCGGGAGTTCAATGCCGGCGAAATGTTTTTTTCCGTCTTCGACCTGCTTGTGCAGTGACTGGTCGTCACCTTTCAGACCATCGACAAAACGCACCGCAGGCACGAGATTTCTCGCGGAAATCAGCAACGCCGCGATCACCAGTTCTTTGACCGCATTGGCATTGGCACCCGGTGCGTTGAACACCGGCGCACCGCGTTTGCTCATCAGGTCAACCGGGATGTTATTGGTGCCGGCACCGGCACGGCCAATCGCCTTGACGCTCGCCGGTATATCCATTTTATGCATGTCATGCGAACGAACAAGAATCCCGTCAGGGGCTGCTATATCGGATCCCACGCTGTAACGGTCTTTGGGAAAACGCTGCAGCCCTACCGCGGCAATGGCGTTCAACGTCATGATCTTCAGCGGCTCAGCCATGCTTGCGCTCGAATTCCCGCATGAACTTCACCAGCGTCTGCACGCCTTCGATGGGCATCGCGTTGTAGATCGATGCACGCATGCCGCCAACCGAACGGTGACCCTTCAACTGCGTGAGCCCAGCCGCCTCGGTTTCCTGGATGAAGGCCTTGTCGAGTTCGGCATTGCGCAGAGTGAACGGAATATTCATCAGCGAGCGATCATCTTTGGCGACCGGCGACAGATAGAACTCGGTTTGATCGAGGTAATCGTAGAGCAACGCTGCCTTGGCGCGATTAATCTGCTCCATTTTGGTCAGACCGCCCTGTTTTTTCAGCCACTGGAACACCAGACCGGCGACATAAATGCCGTAGGTGGCCGGCGTATTCGACATGGAGTCGTTTTCGGCCTGCACCTTGTAATCAAATACGGTCGGGGTGATCGGCAAGGCCTGCCCCAGCAGGTCATCACGCACGATGACGATGGTGACGCCGGCCGGACCGATGTTTTTCTGCGCACCAGCGTAGATCAGGCCGTAACGTGAGACATCCATCGGTCGCGACAGGATATGCGATGACATATCCGCGACCAGCGGAACATCGCCAGTGTCAGGCACCCAGTGAAACTCGACGCCACCGATGGTCTCGTTGGTCGTGATGTGTACGTAGGCTGCTTCGGGATCAAGCTTCCATTCGGCCTGTTTGGGGGCGCGTGAGAAGTTCTCCGCTTCGGAACTCGCAGCGACATTGACTTTGCAATACTTTTTCGCGTCGCTGATGGCCTTCTTCGACCACTGTCCGGTGTTGACGTAGTCAGCCTTGGTTTTGCCGCGCAGCAGGTTCATCGGCACCACGGCGAACTGCGCCGAGGCCCCTCCCTGCAGGAACAGCACCTTGTAGTTCTTCGGAATGCCCATCAACTCACGAAGATCGGCTTCGGCATTGGCATGGATATCGATGAATTCCTTGCCGCGGTGGCTCATCTCCATCACTGACATGCCGCTGCCATGCCAGTCGAGCATTTCCGCTGCCGCCTGCTGCAATACCGGTTCCGGCAGTACCGCCGGACCTGCACTGAAATTGAAAACCCGTGCCATCAGTTGTTGTCTTCCATCGGATTCTGAAAAGAAAAATCGAAAACGTGAAAAGCCACGGCAATGACCGCGGCAGCCCCCGTTATTCCTCGTCTTCGTCGGTCTCGACGATCGCTTCCATGCCGACCAGCTTCTCACCCTCGTCAAGGTTGATCAGGCGCACACCCTGGGTTGAACGACCCTGCTCACGCACTTCCTTGATTCGCGTGCGGATCAGCACACCACCGGTGGTGATCAGCATGATCTCGTCTTCCTTGGTCACCAGTTGTGCACCAATCAACTTGCCGTTACGGTCGCTGGCCTGGATGGCGATCATCCCCTGCGTGCCACGACCATGACGGGTGTATTCGGTCACCGGTGTGCGTTTGCCGTAACCATTTTCGGTCGCGGTCAGCACCGACTTTTCCTCATCGCCGGCGGTCAAAAGCGATATAACTCGTTGTTTTCCTTGAAGTTTCATGCCGCGCACGCCTGCCGCAGCGCGTCCCATCGCCCGTACTTCGGTTTCGCTGAAACGCACCGCCTTGCCGGCGTCAGAGAACAGCATCACGTCCTGCTTGCCGTCGGTAATGGCAACGCCGATCAGGAAATCACCATCGTCGAGGTTGACCGCAATGATGCCCTTGGCCATCGGTCGGGAGAACGCCGACAGCGCGGTTTTCTTCACCGTGCCGGTCGACGTCGCCATGAACACAAAATGGTCGTCGTCGAACTCCTTGACCGGCAGGATTGCGGTGATTTTCTCGTGCTCCATCAGGGGCACCAGATTCACGATGGGCTTGCCGCGTGAAGCACGGCTGCCCACCGGCACCGCATAGACCTTGATCCAGTAGACCCGGCCGCGGTTGGAGAAACACAGGATGTAATCGTGGGTATTGGCGATGAACAGTTTTTCGACGAAATCATCATCCTTCGTCGTCGTCGCCTGCTTGCCGCGGCCACCGCGCTTCTGCGCACGGTAATCGGCCACCGGCTGGGACTTCATATAGCCACCGTGGGACAACGTCACAACCACGTCTTCCGGCTGGATCAGGTCTTCGGTGCTCAGGTCCTGGGTGTTGGTAACGATCTCGCTGCGACGCTCGTCGGCGTAAAGCTTGCGCACGTCAACAAGTTCCTGCGAAATGATCTTGGTGACCCGCGCCGGCTTGTCGAGGATATCAAGCAGGTCGGTGATCTTGTCCATCATTTCGCGGTATTCGGCGACGATTTTGTCCTGCTCCAGTGCGGTGAGGCGCTGCAGTCGCAGTTCAAGAATCTGCTGGGCCTGTGCATCCGATAGCCGATAGCCCTTCTTCTGCAAGCCGAACTCGGGAAGCAGTCCATCAGGACGGTAAGACGTGCCCTCTTCAGCACGCGACAGCAGATCCTCGACCAATTTCGAGCGCCAGAATCTCGCCATCAGCTCGACTTTGGCGTCGGCAGGTGTCGGAGCCGCCTTGATCAGGGCAATGATCTCATCGACATTCGACAGTGCAACCGCCAAACCTTCCAGCAAATGACCACGCTCGCGCGCCTTGCGCAGCTCAAATACCGTGCGACGCGTGACCACTTCACGACGATGGCGAAGAAAAGCCTCAAGGAACTGCTTCAGGTTCAGCACCCGCGGCTGGCCATCGACGAGCGCGACCATGTTCATGCCGAAGCTGTCCTGCATCTGCGTGTCTTTCCACAGATTATTCAGGACAATTTCAGGCACCTCGCCGCGTTTCAGTTCGATCACCGCACGCATGCCCGACTTGTCGGACTCGTCGCGGATGTCGGAAATGCCTTCCAGTTTTTTCTCGCGCACCAGTTCGCCGATTTTCATCAGCAGGTTGGCCTTGTTGACCTGATAAGGCAGTTCGTCGATGACGATCGAAACGCGACCGCCCTTTTCTGCTTCTTCGAAATGGGTGCGCGCACGCATGATCACGCGGCCGCGGCCGGTGCGGTAGCCATCACGCACACCAGAAACACCATAGATGATCCCCGCAGTCGGAAAATCCGGTGCAGGCACGATATCGATCAGCTCGTCGATCGAAATCTCCGGATTTTTCAGCAGTGCCTGGCAAGCATCAACTACTTCGCCCAGATTGTGCGGCGGGATATTGGTGGCCATGCCCACGGCAATGCCTGAGGAGCCGTTGACCAGCAAATTCGGCACCTTGGTCGGCAACGTGACCGGCTCTTTTTCCTTGCCGTCGTAGTTATCGACAAAATCGACTGTTTCCATGTCGATGTCGGCCAGCATGTCGGAGGTGATCTTCTCCATCCGGCACTCGGTGTAACGATAAGCCGCGGCCGAATCACCATCGACCGAACCGAAGTTTCCCTGGCCGTCGATCAGCATGTAGCGCATCGAGAAATCCTGCGCCATCCGCACCAGCGCTTCGTAGGTCGCGCTGTCACCGTGGGGATGATATTTACCCAGCACGTCTCCGACCACCCGTGCGCACTTCACATAAGGGCGATTCCAGACCGTGTTGGACTCATGCATCGCAAACAGGATCCGGCGATGAACCGGCTTCAGACCGTCACGAACATCCGGCAGTGCGCGACCAACAATTACGCTCATCGCGTAATCGAGATACGAGCGACGCATCTCGTCTTCAAGGCTTATGGGCAGGGTTTCTTTGGCGAATTGTTCCATGGAATCCGGGCTGTTATGCGCACCGGGCCAAGCGATTTGCCGAGCCGCCGATGCAGTTTTACAAAACGTGGAATTCTAACATGTGCGCATGCCTGACACATTAGTCTCCCCCTGCCTGCTCACAGTAGATGACACTCCAAACAGTTCGCCGTAACGGGTGACAATCACCGCGCAAGTTTTACGTCGCAAGTGCCAAGAATCCCTGCTTGGAATTCGGCTCTGGGCAGGGGCAAACTGCAGATGCACCAAGCCATTTCGAGGCAAGATGGGATCAATACCCCGGCATTGATTAAGCCATCTGTGCCTGCGCTTGGTTTTATCGGCGAGATATGCCCAAAATCACCCCTTACCCCCATTCCACAAAGTGAAACAGGTGCCGCACAAAGTGATGCTTTTGAGCAACACTCACAATGCTTTTTTTTTTGAAATCATGTTACTATCAACTTCAAGGTTTACTCGGATATCAGGGATGTGGTATCTAGTGGCCTTCGGGGAGATTTAATCTTTGTTTACCCGGGTAACCGGCACATCCCTACTCTTTTCGCAAAACAGGAGGATTAAAAACATGCGTTCAGTTCTTAAGTTAACCGTTTTCGCTGCGGCGTTCGTTCCCGCGTTGGCGTTCGCACAGGCCAAAGACGGCTACGTGACCGACACCGCTGGCGGCGTCGTCAAAGCCCCGGGTGCCGGCGTTTGCGTACGTACCAGCCAATGGACGCCGGCTCTGGCCATCGCCGAGTGCGATCCGGACCTCGTCAAGAAAGCCGCTCCGGCAAAAGCTGCTGCCGCCAAGAAACCGGAAGCCAAGCCCGAAGCCAAAAAGCCGGAAGCCAAGCCCAAAAAGCCGGCCATGCTCAACATCGAACAGAAGATCGAGTTGCAGGGCATGGAGTTCAACAAGGCTGAAATGACTGCGGACAACAAGGCCGATCTGGACAAATTCCTCGGCGCGCTCGCCAAGCCGACGAAAGCCCGTGCTCCGGTTCAAATTGGTGCCGTCATCGTTACCGGCCACACTGATCGTATCGGCAGCATGAAATACAACATGAAGCTGTCCGAAAAACGTGCGATCACGGTCAAGGACTACATCGTCTCCAAGGGTATCGACCAGAAAGTGATTTTCTGGGAAGGCAAAGGCCCGAAACAGCCGATCCCCGTGACCAAGTTCTGCGACAACAAGATGAAGCGCAAGCAACTCATCGAATGTCTGGCGCCGAATCGTCGCGTCACGGTTGAAATTGTCGGCCGCGCCCAAAGCCTGGCGAAGCCGAAGCCGGAAGCGAAAAAGCCGGAAACGAAGAAACCGGAAACCAAGCCGGAAACCAAGAAGTAACTCTTAAGCATCATTAAAAAGCCCTGCTTCGGCAGGGCTTTTTTTTTGCAATACAAATACAATCTGTTTTTCCGGCATTCACATTCGCATGTCCGCAATCACTGTCATTGAACCCCGATGGGTCATCCCGGTAAGCCCTGCTGCCGCCGTTTTAACCGATCATGCGGTGATCATCGAAGCTGACCGGATCAGCGCAATCCTGCCATTCGCTGACGCACATGCGCGTTACCCCGATGCCTCACGGGTGCAGCTTCCCGAACATGCGCTGATCCCGGGCCTGGTCAATCTGCATACCCATGCCGCAATGACCCTGATGCGCGGAATGGCCGATGACCTCCCCCTGATGGACTGGCTGGAAAATCACATATGGCCTGCAGAGTCGCGCATGGTCTCTGATGCATTCGTTTATGACGGCACCCTGCTCGCCTGCGCCGAAATGCTGCGCGGCGGCGTGACCTGCTTTAATGACATGTATTTCTTTCCCGAGGCTGCCGCCCGCGCGACCCTGTACGCAGGCATGCGCGCCGCTCTCGGCATCATCGCGGTTGAATTCCGTTCGGCTTACGCCGTTGATGCACAGGACTACCTTACCAAGGGCATTGCGCTGAAGGATTCACTGCGTGAAGAACCGTTGCTCTCGTTCTGTTTGGCGCCCCATGCGCCGTTTACCGTATCCGATGCCACGTTTACGCAGATTGCCATTTACGCTGGCGAACTGGATCTGCCCGTACATATTCATTTGCACGAAACAATCCAGGAAATCAGCGACAGCATCGCCGCACACGGTATGCGGCCAGTCGCCCGTCTGGAAAAACTGGGGCTGCTGGGTCCGAACCTGCTCGCCGTGCACGGCGTACATCTGAATGCAGCTGAAATTGAACTGCTGGCACGACACGGTTGCTCGGTCGCTCACTGCCCCTCATCGAACCTCAAACTCGGCAGTGGCATCGCACCGGTGAGCGAACTCCTCAAGGCAGGCGTCAACCTGGGAATCGGCACCGACGGCGCAGCCAGCAACAACCGACTGGACCTTTTTGCTGAAATGCGCCTTGCCGCATTGCTCGCCAAGGGCGTTAGCGGTGATCCGCAAATCATGCCGGCTCATCGTTCCCTGGAAGCTGCAACGCTCGGCGGCGCTCGTGCGCTGGGTCTGCAGGATCAAATCGGCTCAATTTCTCCAGGCAAATTCGCCGACCTGACCGCAGTGAACCTGTCAGCGACCGAATTGTCTCCCTGTTACGATCCAGTCTCGCATCTTGTTTACGCCGCGGGACGCGAACACGTCACCGACGTCTGGGTCGGCGGCATACGCCGCGTGGCAAATGGCAGGCTGACCAGCCTCGATGAACGGGCAATGCTGACACGCGCCAATCAATGGAAAAACAAACTGCAAACCCCATGACCACCAACGTCGATCCCGCAGAACTGGAGAAATTCAGCGAACTGGCCCATCGCTGGTGGGACCCGCAAAGCGAGTTCCGTCCCCTGCACGAAATCAATCCGCTGCGACTGGACTACATCGACCGTATTGCCCCACTCTCAGGCAAGAAAGTGCTCGATGTCGGCTGCGGCGGCGGCATACTGGCCGAAGCCATGGCCTCCCGTGGCGCACATGTCACCGGAATCGACCTGGCTGACAAGCCGCTTAAAGTGGCGCAGTTGCATCTGCTCGAGTCAGGGCAAAAGGTGGATTACCGCCGCATCGCCGTCGAAGAACTCGCCAGGGAAGCGCCGGAGAGTTTCGATGTGGTGACCTGCATGGAGATGCTCGAACACGTACCCGATCCCGCTGCCGTGGTTCACGCCTGCGCCGCATTGCTAAAACCCGGCGGAAACGCCTTCTTCGCCACGTTGAACCGCAATCCCAAGTCCTACCTGTTTGCAATCATCGGCGCTGAATACGTGCTCAATATGCTGCCGCGCGGCACACACGACTACGAACGCTTCATCAAACCCTCTGAACTATCCGCGACCTGCCGGCAGGCTGGCCTTGAGATCGTTGATCTGATCGGCATGACGTACAACCCTTTCACCAAGGTGTATGCGCTTGAGGCGGATACCGACGTCAACTATATCCTCGGCACCAGAAAACCGGCGCTGTCATGACTCGCGCCGTTCTGTTCGACCTTGACGGCACTTTTGCCGACACCGCGCCGGACCTCGGACGCGCAGTGAACATGATGCGAGCGGCCCGCGGACTCTCTCCCGTGGCTTTGACCGAAACCCGTCGAGTCACGTCGCTGGGGGCGCGCGGGCTTCTTGGCGTCGGCTTCGGCATGACGCCCGATCATGCTGACTACACTGCCATGCGTGAAGAGTTCCTGCAGATTTACGAAAACAATCTCTGCTGCGATACACGACTGTTTCCCGGAATAGCCGAACTGATTGATCAACTGGAGGCCAATCAGTTGCCTTGGGGCATCGTCACCAACAAGGCCGAGCGCTTCGCATTACCGTTGATGCAGCAGCTGGGTTACAGCTCACGCGCGGCCTGCATCATCGGCGGCGACACCACGGCCCACATGAAACCGCACCCCGCACCGCTCCTTGAAGCCGCACAGCGCCTGGGTGTGCCTGCCGACGCCTGCATCTACGTTGGCGACGACGAACGCGATATCCAGGCCGGACGCGCAGCAGGCATGGCGACGATCGCGGTACGCTTCGGCTACCTCAATGGCAGCGATCCTCAAACCTGGGGGGCCGACGCCCTGATCTCGACCCCGGATGAAATAATAAAATTCATTAAAATCAATGAATTATAAAATTCACCCGCTGCGCTCCGGCGTGCGATAATCGCCGTCCGCGCGCAGGCCCTTGAACTTGGCCGGCGCGGCGCAATCTGAAGTCATGATTGGAAAGAAACCGGGGGCGACTTGGTTTCGACGTGGGTCACAAAGCAGCACAGGGCATGCCAAGGTCCAGTCACCTTGTAAATCCGCTGGAAATTCTATACACGCCAACGACGAGCGTTATTCTCTAGCCGCCTAACACCGGCTAGACGTTGCACTGATCTGCTGATGGGTCAGGCCCCGAAAGGGGTGCAACGTCATTTACATCAGCCTCTCTGCAGGGCTTGGTCGCTTAGCCTTGCGGATCCGTCGAAGCGACTAGCCAAACACCAGCCTGCCGGCTGGCGGGTGCGAGGCGAAACCCAAATAACCAGGCTAAGCATGTAGTCCTGACTGTGGAGGGCTTGCGGACGCGGGTTCAATTCCCGCCGCCTCCACCAATTCTTTGTCATGCGAGACAATCCATGACAACCCAAGCCATTGATTTTAATAAATAACCTGAATCGTCAATCCCGATAGGGATTGTCGGTTATTGGCTGGAATTGTCCAAAAATTCGCACAAAATTCGTGCAATGTCCCCCCTGTGTCTGGCGGATTACCGGAACCCTGATTTCCAAACCAGTCGCCAATAAGGCCTTAACTTAAAACACGCACAAGCGCTGCAACGTCCTTCAGATCCTCAAGATTCCGGATCAGCCCTACCGCCTCATCGATGTTGCCGGCGGAAATCGGTTTCGCTGAAAAGGAAAAACAATCCCGGAACTTGGCCTCAAGCTGATCCCAGTTGACCGGATTCTTCGGATCTCCGGGAACCCCCGTTGATCGGTGTTCAAAACGTCTTCCGTCGCGGGTCACCACCTCGACCGAAGTGCTGGAAATGTCAGCAGAGCCGCCGCGTCCTGTTGCAGCCTTGTCTGCCGGACGGTAACTGACCCGGTCCGCCATCGCCAGAACGGCTGGATCCCGCAGCCCCTCTTCCGTATAGGCCCGAAGGGTGACATTTCCTTTCGCAGCCATGATCGCTGTCGTGAACGGGATGCTGTATTTGCCGTCGATACTCACTTTCGGGCGGCGCTTCAGTTCTATCGGCTCGCAAAGCAAACGCGTGCCGCCGGTTCCTCCGACGATGGTGATCGCTCCAATATCCTCGGGCTTGAGGCGCTGATCCTTCATGATTGCCATGACTGAGGCATTGGTTGTGCGGGTGTAGGCACAGGCGGGCCAGACCTTGAAACCATGCTTCTCGATTAATGGAAAATGCTCGCCCAAGCGGTCAACGATACCGCTCCAATCCGGCTCATTGCCCCGGATATAGGTACGAAAGAAACCGTAGCGTCCCTCAATCACTTCTTTGGAGCCAATAATCCCGCGCTGCGCCAGTTGCGCTGCCAGAACAGCACCCTGACCCGAGAACCCTGCCTGCATTGATCTCATGTGAGTCGCAGCGCCAACGGCCATCTGCCGGCTGCCACTCATCTGGTTGAATCCGATGCCCAGCGCATTTTCCATACGCTGTTCATCCAGGCCGAGCAGGCGGCCGCCGGTAGCAGCTCCAGCGATAAATCCGATGAGCTGTGTGGCGAACCACCCTTCCGTCATCGTCCAGTCCGGAACATCGATGGCCCGGCTGATTCGGGTCATCAGATCCATGCCGGCTGCAATCGCGGTAATCAGTTCTTTGCCACTGACACCGCCGATTTTCTCGGCTAATGCGATGGCTACCGGTATGGTGACGATGCTCGGGTGTCCGCTCTCTCCGATGTCATCGAAGTCAAGCATATGACCGAGGCTGCCGTTGACAAATACGGCCCAGCCGGCCGGGGCTTTGCCCCCAAACCCGAAAACAGTCGACTCCGGCTTGCCCCCCATTTCCGCCACGTATTCAGCCAGTATTCTGGCCTCGGGAGACAGGCTGCTGGCGCCGATCGACACGCCCAGGGTATCCATCACGCATTGCTTGATCACATCCACCAGCGGTTGCGGCAAGTCCTCGTAACGCAGCTTTGCCGCATGTTGCGCGAGCTTGTATGTAATCCCTGCCGACGCCTTCGCATTCATTTGCGCAGAAGAATTCTCCTGAGTGGTCATGACTATCCTTTTTTATTGCTCAACCCGAGGCTCTTGATGATTTTTCCCCATCGGGCAGCTTCCGCATCAATAAAACTTCGAAACTGTTCCGGCGTATTGGGTGCAGCTGCATCTGCCCCCTCGGAAGCCAGACGCGCTTTCATTTCCGGCGCGTTCACGACTGCAATCGACTCGCGGTTGATGAAATTTACGGTGGATGCCGGAGTGCCCTTCGGCGCAAGAAATCCGTACCAGCTGCGAAGGTCAAACCCCGTTACACCGGACTCCGCGACGGTCGGCAAATCGGGTAAAGCCGCGACGCGTTGCGGACTGGTAATGGCGAGCGCCTTCAATTTTCCGCTTCTCACCAGCGGACCGGCAGTCAAAGTATTGGTGATGGACAATTGCACGCGCCCCGCCATCAAATCGACCATGGACAGTCCGCTGCCCTTGTAGGGCACATGCGTCATTTCGACAGCGGCCATTGACTTGAAAAGTTCCATTCCAAGATGAACCACCGTCCCAATACCGCTTGAGGCATAAACAAGAGGTTTGGATTTGGCCAGGGATACCAACTCCTTGACCGTATTCGCTTCCAGCGTGGGGTTTGCCACCATCATGTAAGGCTGCGATAACAGCATGCAGACGGGTGCCAGCTCCCTTGAGATATCGGTGGAAACGGTGCCCAGCAGCATGGCCGTCACATTCTGCGCACTGAGTGTGACCAGCGTGTATCCGTCCGGTGTGGCCTGCGCGCCCATCTGTAGGGAAATGGCGCCCGAAGCCCCCGCCCTGTTATCCACGACGACGGATTGACTGATGCGCTCAGAAAGTTTCTGCGCAACCGCCCGGGTCATGACATCACTGCCACTGCCTGCCGGCGTACCAACCAGAACCCTGATCGGCTTCTTCGGATAGCCTGACAGATTCGGCTGAGCGACTGCCGGCAACACACACAGCACACCGAGAGCCACCAGAAATCCTCTGATAATCGTCATTCACCCCTCCTGATTTTATTTACGGCTTGCAATCAAAATCTCGTCACCTTCAACCTTGAACTGATGATCAAAGTCTTCGGAAACCCACTCCATGAACTGCAGGGCCTCCTGAAACCGCGCATCCCCGTTACGTAACACCTCGGGGCGCAGTTTTTTATCGATCAGTACCGGAAGAAACGATACCTTCTCAATGCCCTTCCGGCCGATGATGGCCTTGGCAACAAGACTGCGTTTGGCATCCGATCCATAGGACAGATGTGGATAATCCGGATCCAGCACAACACCGTATTTCTTCTCGAAGGCGTCCGCTTTTTCAGGGGATTTTGCTGTCGATGACATGATGAAATTCGACAAGCTGTAAAAACACACTGCGCCCTGGTGTACTCCTATCGCCTTCGGCGTATGCGCATGATGACCCAGCAGGAGGTCGGCACCGGCACTGACCGCAGCCTCGGCAACAGTGATCTGATAATCGGCGATCAGCCGCGGAATGTAGTGAACGCCCCAGTGCAGCGAGACCACCACGGCATCTGCTCTGGTTTTTGCGTGTTTGATGTCTTCAATGAGATTCGCCAGATCCTCTGCATGGGGAATGGTGACCACTCTCGGCGGAATGCCGGGCTGGTAATCAAACGCCTCGTAATAGGTGTGCACCCGCAAGGGCGCCACACCAGGACTAGCCGGGCCTGCTGCGTAACCATTCTGCAAAATGGAACAACAGGCAAGAAACGCCACCTTGACGCCGTTTTTCTCAATGATTTCCGGCGCACGCGCCTCCCCGAGATTCCTGCCCGCACCCACAACCTTAATGCCCTTGCTGCGCAACAAATCTGCAGTATCCAGCAGCGCATCACTTCCCCAGTCCATGGCATGGTTGCTGGCGAGTGAAACAACATCGAAACCGCAATCCGAAAAAACCGAAATCATATGCGGCGGAACCCGGCTGTGCGCCCCGTTGGAATGCAGCTGAAATTCACCGCGATTCGAATAGACGCGTTCGACCTGCGCAAAACGCAGATCTGCCTCCTGCAACACCGGTTTTACCAACTCCGAATAACGCTCAATCGGCTCATGAATCGGCCCGACATCGCCGCACGCCAGCAGACTTACCGTATTCATCATGCGCCGCCTGATCAGCTGTATTTGGTTTTTGCCGACGCGCCGAGATAACGGGCTTCGAGTTCCTGCTGCCGCTCCGCCCCTTCGCCGTCAGGACCGCCAAACGGCCGCGGATAAGGACGATCCTTGCGACTCAGCTCGAACGCATCCCAGGCCGCGATTCCGCGGTGCTGGAAATCCTGCATGAAATCATGCAAGGCTGCCCACATCACCTGATGCGTGAATCCCGGATACCAGGCGATATTGACACCCAGAGCCAGATGCTCGTCCAGCCCCAGATAACGCGGCAACTTCCCCCTCATGAAAGAGAACGGTCCCTCCAGCACCTTGCGCGCCTGCCGGATCTCGTCTTCAGAGTGGGGCGACTCCAGTTGCACCCAGTCCACACCCGCCTCTTCACGGTATGCCTTCAGGCGAACAATCGCGTCTTCGAGGCTGCTATTCACCGCATCCCGGGCATAACATTGCGACATGATCACAAAGTCCGGATCAATTTCATTCTTCATGTCGACCGCAGCCCGGTAACGTGCGATGGCCTGCTCGATGGGAACAACCTCGACCCCCGCGCTTTGCGTTCGTCGCTTGCCTTCAATAGGCTGATCATCAATGCGTATTCCGGCGATCCCGGCCCTGATCGATTCACGAACCAGCCGCCGTACGGCCATGATTCCCCCGTGCCCGGTATCGCCATCAAGAATGATCGGGAAGTCGGCACTCTGGGCAATCCAGCCGCCGATCTGTATGCATTCCGTCATGCTGGCCGTGCCCACATCGGCCAACCCCGTATATGAGCCCACGACGCCGCTGGTGCCGACGAAACCGACTTCACAGCCGGCCTGCGCCATGATTCGCGCATGCGTCGCAGACGGCGGATGCAACACCACCAGCACTTTGCCCTGCCGATGGATGAGCTGCTTCAGGCGTGTGGTTTTCCTGAGTTGATCCATCATCAGCCCGCCTGCCTTGATTTGGAAAGAGACTGCAAAGCCGCTTCGCGGCCGGCAATGCGGCCGAATACTGCGCCGGCCATCAGCCCCGAGCTGCCGGGATAATTGAAGTAAAACAGACCGCCAACCAGTTCTCCTGCTGCGTAAAGCCCGGGCAAAGGTTCATCCTCGATATCCAGCACCTGGGTTGTTGGTGCAATCTTGAGGCCGCCAAAAGTAAACGTAATGCCGCAGGTCACTGCATAAGCACTGAAGGGCGCTTTTTCAATCGGATTCGCCCAATTCGACTTGTTGATGGCAAGACCTTCCGTGCACTTTCCGTCCTTGATGTTGGGATTGAACGACACATCCCTTTTGACGGCAGCATTGAACTCACGCACTGTTTGCAGGAACTTCGGCGCATGGACATCCTCCATTTTCGCCACCAGCTCCTCCAGCGTATTGGCCTGAACCTTTGTCGTCCCTTTGGAGCGATATTCGTCATGCAGCAGATGATCTACCTGCGAATCGAATACATGCCACGCAAAGCTGCCCGGTTGCTCCAGCACGATGCGGCCATATTTTGCATAGGTGTAATTACGGAAATCCGCACCCTCATCGACAAACCGCTCGCCATTGGCATTGATCATCAGACTGAAGGGATAACCGTTGCGGCTCGCCGTGATCGGACGATCAAGGTCGCCAAAATCCGGCGCGTAGCGCTCCCAGGATACGGAATGACACCCGGACCATTGCCCGTATGCCTGGGCACCGGCATCCAGCGCCATCCGGATACCGTCACCGGTGTTGTAGCGCGTTCCCCTGACCTTGGCCATTTCCCAGCCGGCCCCGAGATAACGCGTACGCCACTCACGGTTGGCTTCAAAACCACCCGCAGCGATCACCACGGCATTGGCGTGAATCTGCTCCTCTAGGCCCTTGGTTTCAACGCGCACCCCGCAGATGCCTGATGGCCCGCGAAGAAGACCCGTGGCGCGGACACCATATTGAATATCCACACCGTATTTCACCGCCGCCTTGTATTCAGCCTCCACAAGACCGCGGCCGCCGCCAGTCGCCTCAACAACCGTTCCACCGAAAAATTTGAATTTACCTTCATGCTTGAAGGCATATCGGCCGAACCGCGGAACAAAACGGACACCGCGCCCATGAAGCCATTGCACAGTATCCGTGCTGTTGAGCACCACGGTCTCAGCCAGATCGGGATCGCAGTAATATTGGGTGACGCGCCCCAGGTCATCCAGATACTGCTCCGCCGTGTATTCACCAAAATCCGTATTGGCGATCTCACCCTCGGACAGATCCGGGACTACCGATCGTACGGTTTCTGCCCCGTTGTGCACCATGCGAAATCCGCCGCCGGTAAACGCGCTGTTCCCGCCCCGCTTCTCCTTGGGTGCGCGCTCCAGCAGCAATACCGATGCCCCATGCTCCCTGGCCGACAAGGCCGCGCACAGTGCGGCATTGCCGCCGCCGACGACTACGACATCATATTTCTCAGCCATTCTTGCCATCCTCTTTCATTGCATTGCTGTTTGCCATTGCCCGCTTGCGCTGATAGCGCTCATAGGCGAATTGCGGAAGCCCGCCGCATTCAAAGATTTCTTCAATCGCGGCAGGATATTTTCTGAGCGTCACGCTTTTACCGTTCTGCGGATTGCTGACGATCCCTCGCGGATAATCCACCTCCAACTGCTCACCATCGTTGATCAGTGATGAAATCCCTGGCGCAACAAAAATCGGAATAGCCCGGGAAATGCTGTTGCGCAGAAACAATCGCGCCACTGACTCGGCAATAATGGCCGCGATCCCGACCTCACGAAGCACCAGACCGGGACGACTGGAACCGCATCCGAAATTGCGGCCGGCAACCAGAATGTCCCCCGGCTTGACCTCTTTGGGAAACTCAGGCCTGTAGACCTTCATCGTGTGCAGTTTGAGTTCATCCATCGTCGGATACAGGTAGTAAGGGTTGATGGCATCCGTCTCGATGGAATCACCGAATTTCCAGACCCGGCCACGCATGACTTTTTTAAGATTAAAGGCCACGAAGCACCTCTTTCGGATTCACGATTTCTCCAGCCACGGCGGCTGCGGCAACCGTCAACGGACCACCCAGATAGATTTCCGCGTTTTGACTGCCCTTGCGTCCCCTGAAATTCCGGGTTGTTGCCGTGATGCACACTTCAGCGTCCGACAGGAAACCAACGCGGGGTTGGCAGATCCCGCAGCCGGGCGTGATCACCTGGGCGCCACCCTCGATCAGCGTTTCGATCAGGCCTGCCTTGAGGCATTGCAAATAAACCTGCTGCGATGCCGGTGAAATGATGAAGCGCACACCCTTCGCCACCTTGTGCTTTTTGAGCACCCGCGCCGCGATTTCTATATCTTCGAAGCGCCCGTTGGCACAGGAGCCGATCTGCGCCTGATGAATTCGCGTCCCCCGCACCTCATCCACCGGTGCAATGTTGCCAAACTGATGGGGTTTCGCCACCACGAACGGCAGTTCGTCGACGTTCAGAGTGATTTCTCTCGCATATTCCGCACCGGAATCCGCCACCAGCGTCTCATAGGACTTGTCGGTGCGGGATTTGACGAAAGACTCCGTTGTGGCATCCGCAGGAAACATCGCGAACTTTGCGCCGAGCTCCACGCCGTGTGTTGAAAGACACATGCGGCTGTCAATCGACAGTTGTGAAACCAGCGTACCCGCATATTCAATGGACATGCCTTGTGCAAAATCCTCGCCGTACATGCCAGCGAGCTGGAGAACGATGTCCTTGGCAATTGGATAGTCGGGCTGCTTACCGTTCAGCTGAATCCTGACCGAGTGCGGCACCTGAAACCATAACTCGCCGAACAACAATACATACAGCATGTCTGCGCGGGTGATTCCAGTCGCGCCCGCATTGATGGCTCCATAGCCAAGGGTATGGGAATCATTGCCAACCACCAGCTCGCCCGGTCTCACCAGCCCGTAGTCGAGCATCATTTGATGGGCAATACCGGGCTCGGAATCATGGAAACAGCGGATGCCCAACCGCTCCACCTCGCGCCTGACAAGCGCGTTTTCATCGGCAAGTTTCTGCGACAGTGTCGGTTGATGGTGATCAAGCAGAACGTAAATGCGATCGCGATCCCAGACTTCCGGCAAACCGTTTTCAAAACCCGCCTCGATGGCCATGTCATGCATCGGCTCGCTGGCATGGTAATGACACATTGCCCCGTCGATGCGGGCCTCCAGGAAATCGCCCGCCCGGACCATCTCCCCCTTCAGGTTATTTCGGGTCAGTAGTTTCTCTGCAATTGTCTGCGCCATCTTTTGCCGTTGCCTTGTCTAAGGGATTAAAACTGCCAGCTCACCAACGTGTGTTATGAATGCCCGTTCGGGAACAGCCGCTTGAGCCTCTCCCGCTGCGCCGCGTTGACATGACTCCGCGCTGCCTCTTCTGCTTTATCGGGGTCGCGGCGGCGTATGGCATCCGCCAGCTTTGCATGCTCCATCAGTGCCGTTTTTGCACGTTCAGGCAGCAGCATCAGCGGCCTGCCCAACAGCCACATGGAATCGTTGACTGCGGCAAGACTCTTCTCAAGGTAGCGGTTGTGTGCGCCACGATGGATCGCATCATGAAAGCGGCGATTGTGATCCGCGAGTGCGTTGTGATCACCTTCCAGCTCACGTTCCCGCGCGACCAGGTCAATCAGGTCCTGCACTTCCATGTCTGATGCATGCCGGGCACAGAGCCTTGCAGCGGTTCCCTCAAGAACCTCCCGCATGACATACAGTTCCATCACTGCCTGCCGGTCAAGCGTGGCCACGACCAATCCGATTCGCGGCTCATGAACCAGCATGCCCTCATTCTCCAGCCGGCGAATTGCATCTCGAACAGGAGTACGGCTGAGTTTCAGCCATTCAGCCACCTCCACCTCCATCACTCTTTCGCCAGGCTTGATCTGACTTTCCTGAATAGCATCACGCAGGCATCTGTACGCGTGCTCACTGCGCGAACCATGACGCAGCATTTCGACCGTGGATTTTTTTGGCGGCATGGATGAATTGTTTTTTATGTTCCGTTGCTGTACCCAAATTGACGACCGCATATTCCGGCAGTATTCTAATGTATACATATAAATACTGATAGCATCTAAAAAAACCAGTTGCCTTCCGCAAGCAAAACTTGCAGGAGCATCTGCAAACCAGGAGGAATCAAATTGTATAGAGCTACTTTCATGGCCTTGGCTGCCCTGCCCTGCTTTTTGCCGGTCGGCCTGCACGCGCAAACCCACTATCCCTCCAAACCCATACGGATTGTGGTCGGACAGGCAACGGGTGGCGCCACCGATGTTGTTGCCCGCCTGGTGAGTCCGCGGCTCAGTGAACAATTGGGACAACAAGTCATCGTGGAAAACCGCACAGGGGCTGCCGGTTCGATCGGGGCCGCATTTGTCGCCAAAAGTGCGCCCGATGGCTACAACCTGCTCGTTGCCTCAAGCAGTTACGCCATCAATCCGAGTTTATATACGGATATGCCCTTTGACCCGGTACGGGACCTGTTGCCCGTGACGCTGATCGCCGAGGCCCCATTTTTGCTGGTCGTCCACCCGTCAATGCCGGTTCGCTCCGTAAAAGACCTGGTCGCCCTCGCAAAACAAAAGCCTGGAACATTGAATTTCGCATCGGGTGGAAATGGCAGTTCAGGCCATTTGGCTGGTGAACTTTTCAAATTTCTCGCCGGCGTGAATATTGTTCATATCCCTTACAAGGGTGCAGGACCGGCGTTGGTGGATGTCATGGCCGGGCAGGTTCACTTTACGTTTGGCAGCGTGCTTTCATCGCTGGGGCACGTCAAGAACGGAAGGCTTCGCGCCCTGGGCGTCACCGGGGGAAAGCGTTCAGCAGGCGCTCCGGACTTGCCCACTGTTGCTGAAGCCGGAATCAAGGGCTTTCAAACGACAAGCTGGTACGGATTGCTCGCACCGGCAAACACATCCGCCCAGATTGTCAGTTTGCTCAGCACAAGCATGAATAAAGCCGTGCAATCTCCAGAGGTGAAAAACAAGATCCTCAATGACGGCGCTGAACCTGACGGCGGAACATCGAAGCAGTTTCAGGAATTCATGGCTGCAGAAATGCGTCGGGCTGCAGAAATCGTCAAACGTGCCGGCATCAAATCATGATCGGCAAATTTTCGCACTCAGACTTTCTAATTTGTTGACTGCTCACTGATCGAATCAAATCCATAATTTTATAAACAATTGATTTAATTAAGTATTTTCAAGATCCTGTGGGGCCAATTAAAGTCACCCTCCACCCATGTCAATGCCCGACTCGCACTACAGTCGGGCTTTTTTTCGCGAATTCCAAACCACATCAGACCCGTATCCAATACTCGTAATTGGAACGGCCTGTTTGTCATATATGGAAAGAACTCTCCGGTCTGGGTCATAATTCGAGCTGACATCCGGCCTTTGATTTTTTTGTGATAAATGCCGGTTCAAAACCCGTTGGAAAGCAAAATCCTTGAATTCAAAGCCCACTAGCGTGCTGAGCATCGCGCAGGAGGAACTGCGCGGCATCTCAAGAACCGTCGCCGAAATCGAGTGGCTGCTGCTGGTACTGGTACTGCTTTACCAGGTATTTGCCGGTCCCGATGATTACGACAGGACAGCGATCACCATGGTGCTGTTCTTCTATGCAGCGTTCGTGCTGAGTTTCCGCTACACGAATTTCTACAAGACCGAGTCGCGCTGGAAGATCGCGATTGAAACATTCGCGATGCTGCTGTTCATCACCTGGGTGCTGTGGTTTTCCGGTAAATTGGCCAGTCCCCTCCTGAACACCTATCTGCTGGTGATCATCACCAGTGCACTCACCCTCGGCAAACTCGCGACGATGCTGGAAATGGCGCTGATCGTCGCCTGCTTCATGTTGCTTGGCGACAATTCCAGCGCAGGCCAGGTGTTTACACTGGCCTACATCGGCGGCCTAGCCGCGCAGTTGGCGCCGATGCTGCTGGTCGCCTACATCACGACCATGTTTTCAGCGGATATCCGTTACGGATTGAACCAGGCACGGTTGCTGTCCGAAACCGATGAGCTGACAGGTCTCTACAACATGCGCGGCTTCAGCATCCTGGTAGACCGCCTGTTCGGTCAGGCCGTGCGCTACAACCGGCCGGCCACCATGCTGATGATCGATTCCGACAACCTAAAAGCGGTCAACGATCAATATGGTCACGAGGCCGGCAACCGTCTGCTCAAGATGACCGCAAAGTGCATTGAAACCGAGCTGCGCCATACCGATGTTCTCGCCCGTTACGGTGGTGACGAGTTCGTGGCCTTGCTGCCAGAGACGGCATCTGATCGGGCTGGTTCGTGGCCTTGCTGCCAGAGACGGCATCTGATCGGGCTGTCGAGGTTGCACAGCGGATCATTCAGGCGGTAGCCAATACACCTCTGGACTTCGATGGCAAACGCATCAAGACCAGCGTCAGCATCGGACTCGCCTGCTATCCCGAAGACGGAAGAAGCATTGATGCCGTTCAGGGCCGGGCTGACCGTGCCATGTATACCGCCAAGGAGCAGGGCCGTAATCGTGCGGTGAAATTTGCCGCTTGAGTGCTGCCTAGCTTACCGAAAGCCCGGTCAATTAAATAATTAATTAAATCAATTGGTTACATCAATTCATTGCTCTCATCAGGCCGCTGCAATCTGCACTGCGGTCGCCACAATTTCAATCCGGTAACCCGGATCAGACAATGCCGCCTGCACTGTGGCACGTGGCGGCGCCGTGCCTGGAGTGACCCACGCATCCCAGACTTCGTTCATCGCGCCGATATCCTTGATGTCTGCCAGAAAAATCTGCACCCGCAACAGATGCGCCTTGCTGCTGCCCGCCTCGGCCAGCCGGCGATCAATCTGCGCCAGAACGTCGGACGTCTGGCTGCGGATATCGCTAGCGTCACATTCCGGCACCATGCCGGCCAGATAAACAACACCATTAAAAATCGCCGCTTCGCTGTAACGTGCCGCGACATGCAATCTTTGCAAACCCATTGCCTGCTCCCGAAAAAATTCAATGATTGCACAGCAGGCGCAGCTACGCTGACTGTGCTGTAATCCGCCCCATGCTTTCTTACCGTCACCAGTTTCACGCCGGCAATGTGTCCGACGTTTTCAAACACGCCCTGCTGTCCCGTCTCCTGATCGCGCTCGGGCGCAAGGATAAACCCTATTTTGTGCTCGACACGCATGCCGGGCTCGGACTTTATGATCTCGAGCATCCATGGTCGCAGAAAACCGCGGAGTGGCGCCACGGCATTGGCCGGGTCTGGGCGCGCGCCGATGCACCTGATTCCCTGCAACCCTATCTTGATGCCGTACGGGCTGACAACGCCGACGGTCACCTGCGGCATTACCCGGGCTCACCACGCATCGCCCGGCGCCTGATGCGCCCCACCGACCGCCTGGCACTGTGTGAACTGAACAAGGACGATTGTGCCGTCCTGAAAACCGTGTTCGCCGGTGCCCGTCATACCGCCATCCACAACCAGGACGGCTTCAGCGCAATCCGTGCCTTCCTGCCGCCGCAGGAGCGCCGCGGGCTGACATTTATCGATGCCTCCTTCGATCAGGCCGATGAATTCCCGCGCATCGTGCGCAGCGTCAAGGAAGCCCATGCACGCTTCGCCACCGGCATGATCGCGGTCTGGTATCCCCTGATGGCATCGTCAGCGATGCAGGCCTTCGCCCGCAGCCTGCAGGCCGCGGGATTGCCCAAAACGCTGCAGCTCGAACTGACGGTTCACCCGGACGACTGGACCGAACACATCCGCGGCAGCGGTATGGTGATTGTCAATCCGCCCTTCGGACTGGACAAGGAAGCCCCCCCCCTGCTCGACTGGTTGTGGCAGGCGATGTCGCCAGAAAAAGAAGGTGGCACGCGCTGTGACTGGCTGGTGCCGGAATAAAAAAACGCCGCATAAACCCTGCGGCGTTTTTCACTGCATTGCAAAATCCGTTATAGAACCGCAGCGAGGCTATCGCCACGGACAGCAGGTTCTCAACCTTTGGTGCGGCTGCGATACTCCCCGGTGCGTGTATCGATCTCGATCTTGTCGCCGGTGGCACAGAACAGCGGTACCGGAATTTCAAAACCGGTGCTCAGTTTCGCCGGCTTCAGCACCTTGCCCGAAGTGTCGCCGCGAACCGCGGGTTCGGTGTAGATGATCTCGCGAACCAGCGTCTGCGGAATCTCCACCGAAATCGGCCGGCCTTCGTACAGCGTGACTTCACATTCCATGCCGTCTTCGAGGTAGTTCAGCGCGTCGCCCATGTTCTCCTTGTCCACTTCGAACTGGTTGAACTCGGCATCCATGAACACATACGAGGGCTCGGCAAAGTAGGAATACGTCACTTCCTTGCGTTCGAGTTGGACCACATCGAATTTTTCATCTGCGCGATAAACCGTTTCCGTGCCGCCATTCGACAGCAGATTTTTAAGTTTCATCTTGACCACTGACGCGTTGCGGCCGGACTTACTGAACTCGGCCTTCAACACCACCATCGGATCCTTGCCGACCATGATGACGTTGCCCGCGCGGATTTCCTGAGCAATTTTCATAACCTACATCCTTGATTAAGCGTAATAAATTAAGCGGAGAAAAACACGCTATTTTACCTTGTTGCGCGCAAAGTCCACCAGTTTGGCGGACATTTCACCCAAACCGGCCAGTTCCCGGGACCATTGCAGCGCGTGACGGGTCCATAGGCCGTGGGTTGCCTGCAATGCAGGCCATAAAGCCTTGACCGGCGTTCCGGCGCTCCAGGCTTCGCTAAAAGCCGACATCGCCGCACGGGCTACCGGATCAAGACCCTCTGAATAACGCTGCAAAAATGCCTCCAGCTTGCGCTGATGCGCTCCGTCGTCCTGCCGATAGGGTTGCCAGATCAAGGGTTTGCCCGCCCATTGCGCCCGGACAAAGGAGTCTTCGCCGCGGACGAAATTGATGTCGCAGGCCCATAACAATTCGTCGTAACCGACTTGGGGAAGAAACGGCAGAACCCGCAACTCGAGCAATCCTTGTCGCACCGTATCACCAACCGCAGCATCACGGTCCGCAAACGCCCTCAGGGCTGGCAGCAACGGCCCCGCAGGAACGGCCACCACGATGGGCCCTGCTCCCTCCGCCAATGCGGCCAGCAAATCCGTGACCGGCGCATCCGCGTAGGCAAACATCGACAGCGTCAGTGCGTTGCGATCCGGCGGCGCAAAACCGAGACCGCGCCAGAAATCACCACGGGCTTGCGCGTCAAACGCATCCCGCCGCTTCAGCAGATCATGCTCACGCGGCAATCCACCGGTAGGCGGTGTAAATCCGGGGTAGAAATACCAGCGCGGCAAACCCAGCGACGGATGCGGCGAAGCCAGTCCATGATGAGTGTCGGCCCAGACTTCTGCGGTGAGGTAATCGAGCACAATCCAGAGCGGCGGTTGTGCGCGAGCCGCCATTGCCGAAACATAGTTTTCGGGCAAACCGCAACCAAAGGCCTCGACCACTACCATGACTGAATCGGGCATCGGTTTGCATTTCGACCAGTCATGCACTTGAACCCCATCCATCTGCTGAACGGGCATATCAGTTACCAGGTCGGGGCGTAAAGCACGCAGCGTTTCCGGCTGATCAATCCACAACCGCACTTCAAGTCCATGCTCGTGGCGCAACAGACGGGCAAGACGCCAGCAAACGCCGGCATCGCCGAAGTTATCGACAACCTTGCAGAAAATGTCCCATACGGGAACAGACGGAGTGACGGCCATGAAGGGCCGGATTATGGCAGTGCAGCCCCGCTCAGGTGAAGCGACAGGCGAAAACGCCGCTCGAACAGGTCTGCATCATCAAAATGACGGCGACCGAGAAATGCAGTCGCATGATGGCCCCATTGCCGCATCGCGCCGGCACTCGGTATGCCCATTGGCCAGAACAGGAAGCGCTCTCCGCGCTCGGAACCCTTGACGAGCGCATCCGCGCCGTAAATGCTGCGGAATCCGCCGTCCGGCAGCGGCAATGAGCGCAATTCATTTTCAGACAGCACGTCGTATTTGCGCGAAACGGCGCCAGCCGCCGCTTCCAGGCCCACATCGACCAGATAATGGCTGCGCGTGGCGATACGCAGACGAACCCGATCGGCTGGCTGCACACGCGGCAGAGTTGCCGGAATAAAAGCCCATTCATCATCGGAATCCGCGGCTGGCTGCATCACCGCCAGCGGTGTCGGAAAAAACATGTGATAACAGCCACAAGGATGCATGGTGTCGAACACCAGCGGCTCACCATCCGGCGCCAACGTTACGCGCCAGACCAGGCCATCCAGACCACCGGCGAGGATGTCGAAACGCTTGTCGGCGGGACGCTCCCCAAACCAAATGGTGTAAACGAGCTGGACCAGGGTTCTGTCACCGTAACGGGTGTAGGCCAGGCGCTGATACACCACGGGATTACGAGTATCCACGACAGGGGGATCGGTTTTACCCCAGCGCAGCATACCCGGCTGGTCGAATTCACCTGTTGTTTCGATCTCGAAAACGGGCGCATAACTCTCAAACAGCCGCGCCTCTTCCGTCGCACTCAAGCGCAACAGACCCAAGGCCTTGTCGGATCGGGCCAGCAGACCCGCAACTTCAGCACGGGTATATGGCAACTGATTCGCCGGCGCATAACGTTCCACCGGATGCGCAGGCTTCGCACCTTTGCGCGACTGCGCAAACATGTCCATCGCTTCGGCGTGCCATTGCGCTACGCCACGGGCAAATGGAATCCGCGTTATCGTGTAAAGACCCGCCACACGCAACCCGTCGCTGTAGGCATCGGCAACCGGCACACGATCCGATAAAAGTGCCGGAACAGCCGGGTTGGTGATGTCCCGTTCCATCAGCAACCGGCCGCAGCGTTGCACCGTTTCCAGAGCATTGCCAATTTCATGGTCCGTCTGCAGGTTACGCAATTCCGCCGCACGTGCCTGCAAATCGGCAAGGCGCATCTGCTCCATCCAGGAACGGCGCAATGCAAGGTCTCCCGAAGCGGGTTTGACCGCAGCAAGAAAGCGCGTACTGCGCAGATAGGGGAAACCCGCCACCATGAATGCTTCGCGATCACGGACGCCGGCTGCCTCGACAGCAGCATCGGTCGCTTCAAACCACTGCGCACAGTCGCGAATTGCCGCTTCGCCGGATTGCAAATGCGTGGCTTGCGGCGATTGCACAGCAACGCAAGCACCCAGCGTCAGTAGCAGCACGACCGATCCCAAGCGCAATAAGCCAGCCGAGCAGATCATGGTATTCAATCGATTCAGTTTCCTTTAGTCAGCGTCGATCGCCGGATCATGTCCCGGCGCTCGATTTCATCAATCATGCCGCGGAACTGATCAACAAGGCTGCTGCGAATCAGCCGCACGCCGAGGAATTGCGGAAGCATCACTGAGGGTTCGATTAGACCCGCCCAACTCACCGTCCAGGTACCCTCCTTCTCGCCGCGCTCCACCTGATAACGGCCGTCGAGACGCCTGAGATTGCCCTTGAGGACCCGAACCTCGATGGTGTCCGGATAGTATTCCGTGGACGCCACCACCACATCGATGCCATAGGAAAAGATCAGAAATCCCGCTTCGCCACGCTGCTCGACGATGGCCGTTGCGCCGCGGCGTTCGGTTATCTTGCTGCTCTGCATTCCGGGCACGAATTCAGCCAGGTGACCGTAGTCGGTCAGCGTGCTCCAGATCACGGCATGTGGCGCTTGGACAGTGACGCGGACATCAATGGCAACCGCAGATCCGCGGGACTCGGTATTGACCACCAGGCCTTCCGCAGCACCGGCAACGGCGCTGTACGCCAGCAACAATACCGGCAACCAGAACGCGGATCGCGGCCCGATCAAGAGGAGCGCACGTAAACTCAAATGCACTGACTCCGGGTCCTGCAGATACAACGGATCGCGCACGCCTCTGCGGCACGATTGTCGATGTCGAATTCCTGTTTCAAATCAGCCTCATTCCGTACGGCGCCGAGGGTCGGACCGGCATTGGAAATAGGCTCAAGAATAACGTCCGCACCGTGAAGATTCCGTGAGGCGGATCAAGCCTGGCGCACAGGCAATGCCTTCAATCTGCAGACGAAAAAAAACCGGGCTTTCGCCCGGTTTTTATACAGCAGCTACAACGATCAGATTGCCTGGATGTTGCTGGCTTGCTGCTTGCCTTTGTTGCCGGCGGTGATATCGAAGGAGACTTTCTGGCCTTCCTTCAGGGTCTTGAAACCGCTCATCGCGATGCCGGAGAAGTGTGCGAAAAGGTCTTCGCCGCCGCCGTCAGGAGTAATAAAACCAAAACCTTTGGCGTCGTTGAACCACTTAACTGTACCTGTTGCCATTTTGTGCATTCCTTTTGAGGATGATTAAAGCCGGCTTTCGCCGAATATCGTATTTAAATCTCACAGCCCCAAAAGCACGCACACCGACAACTTGCTTTACGCGGAACAGCTGACTTTCAAGTACCTGGAAACCAAACACGCGAGCTCGTTATACGGAATGCCTGCCAAAGCGTCAAGCACGTTATGGAACCCGATTGTAGGGTTAAATATTTATCAATTAAATCAATTACTTATTTAAACCAACAATCAAACATCCAAGCCGCTTTTTACTCATATTTAGCAAATCCAATCCAAACACCATCCGTGCCGGGCCTTTGATTTTGAACGAAAATCACATTAAAACCGGTCCTGCAGCACGTTCGCTCACCCAGCCTCGATCCTTTCAAGCACCGACACCTCATCGCGCGCCGCAATAAACTCCGGGCGGGGCTGCAATCCGCACTGCGGTTTCTCGAGGCGGTTATCGACACTGTTATAGACACAAAAAAGGTTGGCCCTGGGAAACGGAGAAATATTGCTGTTCGAGCCGTGCATGGCATTGCAATCGAAAAAAACCACCGAACCTGCCGGCCCCTTGGTCGATTGCAGCCCCCCGCGTTCAATCAGGAAATTCAGGCTCAAGGGATCGGGCACACCGTACTCCTGCTTGCGCAGCGACTGTTTGTAGTGATCCGGCGGTGTCTGGCCGACGCAGCAAACGTAGTGCATGTGCGAACCGGGCACCAGCAACAACGGGCCATTGAACTCGTTGTTTTCCGTCAGCAGCACCACGCAACTCACCGCGCGCATGCGTGGCATGCCGTCTTCGACATGCCAGGTTTCAAAATCCGAATGCCAGTAAAACTCCTTACCACCGTATCCGGGCTTCAGATTGAGCCGCGACTGGTGGATATAAACATCACTGCCGAGGATCTGCCGTGCAACATCCAGCATACGTCCGTCGCGCATCAGCTTGTTGAAAACCCCGCTCAGCCCGTGCACCCGGAATACTGAACGCACATCACGACTGTCCGGCTCATACACCGCTTCCGGCCGCTGCTCCCGCCCACTGACCAAAGCCAGATGATCAGCTTCGCCCAGCAGCTCCGCCACCTCGGCGGCACACAACAACCCGCGCAACTGGATGAAGCCGTTTTTGCGATAACTGCGCAACTGGTGTTCGGACAACGAAAAACGGCCTTTCGAATACGGTCCCGGATAAACCACCGGATCCTGCCTCTGGATGATTGCAGACTCCCGATCCGCTCGTGATCGATAAATATCTGTAACAGGCACCATGGATGTTCTCCTCTTGCAGGGTCAGGAACACACCTCGGCGAGCAGCGGATATACACCGTGTTCATCGTGTACCTCGCTGCCGGTCAGCGGCGGATTGAATACGCAGACCAGTCGCAACTGGGTGTGTGCACGCAGGTAATGTTCGTCGTGAAGATCGAGTGCGTACATCACACCGGGTGTGATGGCATGACGTTTGCCATCGGCAACGGTCTCCAACTCCCCTTCTCCCTCAATGCAATAGACCGCCTCGAGATGGTGCTGATAATGAATATGTGTCTCGGTGCCCGCAAAAATCAGGGTCTCGTGAAGCGAAAAACCCATGCCGTCGCGGGCCAGGAGCAGACGCCGGCTGCCCCAGTTGGCGGTTTTCACGTCCTGCGCCGTACCCTTGATTTCATCAATGCGCCGGACAATCATCGGGTGCCCCTGAAATTGATGTATTTGATCTTCCGATCCTGCCCCCGTATTCGCGCAACGCCCAATACATGCGCAACGCTGTCCTCAATGATTTCCAGGCCTTCGCACAGCAGCTTCTCGTCAATGGTCAGAGCGGGCAGCAGTTTCAGAACATCATCCGCACCGGAAGTCTCGATAATCAGCCTGCGCTCAAAACAGCTTTTGGCGATTTGATCGGGCAAGCGCTCATCGGTCGAGGCGATTCCCAGAATCATGCCGCGCCCTCGCACTGAAAATCCTCCCGACGGATAATCGGCGACGATGTGATCCAGCCAGTTGCGCATGATGCCGCCCTTGCGTCTGACGGACTCCTGGAACGCATCGTCACTCCAGTAGTGCAGCAGTGCCGCACGCGCCGTGACAAAGGCCAGATTGTTGCCGCGGAAAGTGCCGTTATGCTCTCCCGGTTTCCAGATATCCAGCTCCGGCTTCATCAACACCAGCGCCATCGGCAGGCCGAATCCGCTGATTGACTTCGACAGTGTGATGATGTCCGGCGAAATGCCGGCTTCCTCAAAACTGAAAAAGCGCCCAGTACGTCCGCAACCCACCTGGATGTCGTCGATGATCAGCAACATGTCCTGGCGCCGGCATACCTGCTCCAGTGCGCGCAGCCAGGCCGCGCTTGCGACATTGACGCCGCCCTCCCCCTGCACAGTCTCGACGATCACCGCGGCCGGATGATCCATGCCGCTACTGCGGTCCGCGATCATGCGTTCCAGATATTCCGTGGTATCCACGCCCTTGCCCAGATAACCGTCGTAAGGCATGAAAGTCGTGTTGTCCAGGGTAATCCCGGCGGCGTCGCGGTATTTTGAATTCGCGGTCGCTGCCAGTGATCCGCCGGTGACACCGTGGAATCCATGGGTAAAGGACACGATGTTGGTACGGCCCTTGACCTGTCGTGCCAGTTTCAGCGCCGCTTCGACTGCATTGGTGCCAGTGGGGCCGGTAAACTGCAGCTTGTAGTGCATCTTGCGCGGATTGAGGATCAGCCGCTCGAAAGTCTCGAGCATTTCCTTTTTTGCAACCGTCGCCATATCAAGACCGTGGACCAGTCCGTCGGCATCCAGGTAATCCAGCAATTCCTGTTTGATGACCGGGTTGTTGTGGCCGTAGTTCAGCGTTCCGGCACCCGAAAAGAAATCGATATAGGCGTTGCTCTCGTCGTCATACAGCTTTGATCCACGCGCCTTGTTGAACAGCATCGGGAAAGAGCGGATATAACCGCGTACCTCTGACTCCAGACGATCGAATGTTTTCAGGTTCATGATTTTGCACTCCATTGCTCGTTAAACTATCCGGCTCATAGTGCATATGGGCCGATGCGTACCAGCAACTCGGGCTCGTGGCCCTGATCCTGGAAATCCTCCTTCGAAAAATAGATGCGATCTTCACTCTGAGCACCAAGACGGGCTGCGAGTTTCTCAAACACCCTTCGTGAAGCCTGATTGGACGGCGTAACCGTTGTTTCCAGCCAGCGGCATCCAGCCAGCGCCGGACGATGCAACAACGCCTCCAGCATGCTTGAAGCCAGTCCGGTCCCGCGGGCCATCGGCGACACCGCGACCTGCCACACAAACAACACATTAGGCGCTTCGGGCTGCCGATAGGCGGATACAAATCCGGTGATTCCCGAGGTGTTTTCAGCGATGACGCAAGTGCGGGCGTGGTGCGCGCACAACAACAGATAGGCGTACTGGGAGTTCAGGTCCAGCGGCGGGCAGTCGCGAACCAGTTGGTACAGGGCCGCGGCGTCAGAAATACCGGGCTCTCGCAAGCGAGATTTGGACGACGCTGGCGCCACAGTGACTTCCGTGGACAGCGTTTTCACTTAATATCTATATAAAACAATAAGTTAAGTTAATTTTCGGGTAGGAATCCCGAAGAATGATCAAGAATGACAATTATAATAGACGACACCACTTGGGTCAAGACATATTTTCCTTATTATTCAATAAGTTAGATATTTTTCCCGAAGAAAGGCCAGGTCAACACATGCTCAACAACCAACCCTTGCTGCAATCTTTCGCATTGTTTTTCGTTTTGCTCAACCCTTTCCTGTTGAGTATCTATCTACTTGATTTAATTAGTGATTTAGATTCACGCACCTTTACTCGCGTTTTGATCCGCGCCTCTTTGATCAGCGGCATCGTGTTTTGTCTGTTCGCCTGGGGTGGCGAAGCCATATTTACCGATTACCTGAAAGTCCGCTTTGCCTCTTTTCAGTTATTCGGCGGCATCATTTTTCTGATGATCGGGATCCGTTTTGTTTTCTCCGGCGTCGATGCCGTTCGCGCGACCCGGGGCGCACCCGAACACATCGCCGGCTCCATTGCCATGCCATTCCTGATTGGCCCCGGCACGGTCAGCGCGGCGGTAGTCATCGGCGCAAGGCATGACATGGCCGTCTCAGGTCTGGTCATTTTCAGCACACTCGCAATGACCATGACACTGGTGGTTGCGTTGAAAATCGCACACGACTATGTCAAGGATCGCAATGCGCGGCTGATTGACCGCTACATGGAAGTGGTCGGCAGAATTTCTGCCCTGCTGATCGGCACCATAGCCGTGGAAATGATCCTGGTCGGCGCCGGTAGCTGGATACGCGAAATCGGACGTTTACTGTAAGGGGGCGGTTTCGCCCAAAACCAGCGCTCTCACATCCTGCCGTTTGGGCAATGCATTCCGTGGAATGCGTATATAGCGAATGCCTGTATGCGCCAGACATTGCGCCTTGAAGTCCGGCGCAGCCGTCAGCGCTGCCGGTGCTTCTGCTTGCAGAAGATCGACGGCCACCAGCGGACGCATGGCTTTGTCACAGAGCACGAAATCCACAGCGTATTGCGACAATCCGCGCAGCGACCGACCGTGATCCGCTTCAACCAAAGGAGTCAACAAGCGATCCAGTCCGACGCGAGTCAGTACCTCGTATTCAGGAAGACCGGTCCGCAACAGGTAATAAGCCAGGGTTTCGGATTGATCAAGTACACGTGCCTGCAGGCGGTACGGTGATGAAGTGACTGGAGCCTCTGTCGCAAGAACCGGTGCAGATGCAGAATCCGTTGCGGCAGAAGCAGCTCCGTTTACCGTACGCGCAGGTTTGCTGAGTATTTCCTGCCAGCGCTCACCCGCCTCGCGTTCACGCGCCACCTGTTTGCGCCGGTAATTCCACCACAGGACCGGAATGGCGACGAACGGTGCAAGAATCAGCAGATACCAGAAGACGACCACGGGGTTCAGGACTCGCTTTATTGGGCCATGAACGGATGATCAATCAATGATGCGGCGGTATCCCGTTGCCGTTGCGCACGCGAACGCGGCGTCGATCCAGCCACCAGGCAAACACCGGCAATATGAAAAAACCGCCAGGCATCACCACCAGCACCAGATACGGGCTGATCCGTGACAGACGTCCGAGATGATCACGCAATTCCGCACGATCCTGCGGCGACCAATCCTGCCCGTTGCGCGGTTTCATCAGGATCGGCATCAATCCGCGGGTCTGCTGGATCTCGACCAACAAGTTCTGCTTTTCGCGCTGGGTCAGTTCATAGACATAGCTGAAAGCACGGGTCGCACGACTGCGGAGTTGGTGGATCGACGGCATTTAGCGGCAATTCTTGAAAGGTCAGGACACCGCTTGATAATAAAGGTTTTGCGGATGATTCGCTTGAGCAAAAAAGAACCAGCGCTCGGCAACCAGTCCCAGAAACTGGATCAGGAAGGCCGCGACCAGCAAAACGGCAGAACCATTGTCCATTCCACCGCCTGCAAACAGCAGAGGTAGGATAAATGTCCCGGTTATAAACAACCATTTCACTGCACGCAGGGTCCCCGGCGCACGATCGTGAAAAAATTCACGGGTGTTGAAAGAGCCCCCCATGAAGCCCTGCGCCTTTTGCACGATGCGCGGGTGTTTGATGCCGATGGCGCTCTGCAGACTGGAACGCGGCTTGAGTTGGGCATTGCGATAAAGCGCGGCAGCCCGGGTCACCATGCCCGCCAGCGTCAGCACAATCGCCGCAACACCAAGGCCATAGGTGTTTGGCTCGTCACGAACCGCCGCCAGTGCAGCGGCCAGCATCACGCCGGAAGCGGAACCCAGCAACACGAAATTGACGATGGTCAGCGGCGTCGCCCATTCCTGCAGGAACTTGATGCAGGCATAGATCATCCCGGTGCACAGGAACAGCAGCAGGCACACCACCACCCCGACAATGCCCAGGCCCAGCGTCATCCCGAGATTCTGGAAATGCGCCCAGCCATAAGCCGCGACAATCGCCATGAACGCCGGCAGAACGATGACTTCACGCGACAGCCAGGACGTGCGCCACATCGCCGCAGCACGCCATGCGCGCTCGGGATGCCCCAAATGAAAAAATGATGCGAGCAGGCCTGCACCCAGCAGCAGTACCGAGATCGCGCTGCCCCAGTAATAAAAACCCGTTGCAGGCGACACCCACGCGCCGCCGGCAACACCGGCTTCAACAACGAACAGGGCAAGGAACAAGCCCTGCCCCGCGCCCAGCAGAGTGGTCAGGAACACTACGGAAAATGCAGGATTCATGAATCGTTACTCCGTCAGCGGGTCGCCGCGTTAGCGGGTCGGCCGTCGATGTTCAGCGGATTGTCGGCACGCTCTGCGACGCCGCCCTGAAGGTTCGCCTCGGTCTTGCGCCGCGGCAGATAGTGATTCGCGGGCTGCGTGCCCCACTCCGGCATCAGCTGATAACCGGCCGCCTCGCGGATCGCCTTCGACACGATCGACTCTTCGTCATGAATGTCGCCATAAAGACGCGCATTGGTCGGACAGGCCAGCACACAGGAGGGCTTGCGCTCCGACTCCGGAAGCTTCTCGTCGTATATGCGGTCGACGCAAAGCGTGCACTTCTTCATCACCTTCTGATGCTCGTCCAGCTCACGCACGCCGTAGGGACAGGCCCATGAGCAGTATTTGCAGCCGATGCACTTGTCGTAATCAACCAGCACGATGCCATCTTCCGGCCGCTTGTAGCTGGCACCCGTCGGGCACACCGGTACGCAGGGCGGATCTTCGCAATGCAGGCAGGACTTCGGGAAATGCACGGTCTGGGTATTCGGGAATTCACCGACTTCAAAAGTCTGCACGCGATTGAAAAAGGTGCCGGTCGGATCGCGGTCATAGGGATTGTCGTCCGCCATGAAACCGGCCTCGCCCGAGGTGTTCCATTCCTTGCAGCTGGTCACGCAGGCATGGCAGCCCACGCAGACGTTCAGGTCAATGACCAATGCGAGCTGGGTCATCGCGAGCACTCCCGCTGATTGAGCCCGGTCATTTGAATTCTCCTCATTTAAATTCCCCTTTACCGGCGACAAAGCCCTGCCACAGCCGTCGCACCTTGCTCGTTCCGGGCGCTGCGGGCATCGGCGCGAACTGCGGCGATGATTCCGCCGGCTCATCTGTCCCCGCCTTGTAGATACGCACCCGCACGTCATACCAGCCGGCCTGACCGGTCACCGGATCGGAATTGGAAACCGTGCGCCCTTCACCCATCGGAATCTCTTCCGAAATCAGGTGATTCAACAGAAATCCCTTGCGCGCTTCATTGGCGTCCGGCGACAGATGCCAGGCGCCCTGCGCCTTGCCGATCGCGTTCCATGTCCACACCGTGCCCGGCTCCACCGCATTGCTGCAGCGGCACAGGCAGCGCACGCGGCCGTGCATCGACTCGACCCAGATCCAGTCGCCGTCGGCGATATCGTTATCGGATGCCGTTTTTTCGTTTACAAACAAATAGTTATGTGCATGGATCTGGCGCAGCCAGGCATTCTGCGAATCCCAGGAGTGATACATCGCCATCGGCCGCTGGGTGATCGCCGACAGCGGATATTTAGCGGTGTCGGTGCTCTGCACTTCCAGCGGCTTGTAATAAAACGGCAGCGGATCGAAGTAGGTAGTGATGCGCTCCCGAAGATGCGCCGGCGGCACACGTTTACCCTGGCCGCGTGCAGCGAGGCGGAAACGCTGCAGTACTTCGGCATACAACTGGATGATCACCGGATCGGGGAAACGGCGCAGCTTCATTTTCTGCGCCCACTCCGAATACTCCTGATTCCAGTTGCGCATGTACTGGTACGACTCCGGCATCACGTGGTGGAACACACAGTTGTTGTTGGCGTACATCTCCCACTGCTTCGGATTGGGTTCGCCGACCAAGGCCTTGTCGCCGTCCTTGCCTCGCCAGCCGATCAGGAAGCCCTGCCCCGACCCCGGCTCGGTTTCGAAATTGGTGATGAAGTCCGGGTAATCCTTGAACTTGCGTGAACCGTCCGGCTTGGTGAAGGCCGGGAACTTGAGGCGTCCCGCGAGCTCGATCAGCACTTCCTGGAAAGGTTTGCATTCCCCCTTCGGCGGCACCACCGGCACACGCACCGAATCCACCGGGCCGTCGAATTCCGAAATCGGCCGGTCGAGCATCGACATCACATCGTGACGCTCCAGATAAGTCGTGTCAGGCAGCACCAGATCGGCGAAGGCCGTGGTCTCCGACTGGAAGGCGTCGCAAACGATCAGGAACGGGATCTTGTACTCCCCCGACGCATCCTTGTCGTTCAGCATCTTCCGCACTTCGCTGGTGTTCATGGTCGAGTTCCAGGCCATGTTCGCCATGAACAGCATCAGCGTGTCGATCGGGTACGGATCACCCTTCCAGGCATTGGTGATCGCGTTGTGCATCATGCCATGCACCGCCAGCGGATGCTCCCAGGAAAAGGCCTTGTCGAGCCGTACCGGTTCGCCGTTCTCGTCGACAAACAGGTCTTCCGGGCCGCCCGGAAATCCCAGCGGTGCCCCGCCCAGCGGCGTATCCGGTTTCACTGCACCCGGATCATTCGGATTGCGCGCATACACCGGGGGTGTGCTGCGCGGGAACGGCGCCTTGTGGCGAAAGCCGCCCGGCCGGTCGATGGTGCCGAGCAGTGACATCAGGATCGACAGCGCGCGGATGGTGTGAAAGCCATTCGAATGCGCCGCGAGGCCGCGCATCGCATGGAAGGCCACGGGATTACCGGTGACCTTGTCATGTTTGCGGCCCCAGCTGTCGGTCCAGGCAATCGGCAATTCGATTTTCTGGTCACGCGCGGTGAGGCCCATTTCCTGCGCGAGGCGACGGATGGTGCCGGCATCAATGCCGGTGATTTTCGCCGCCCACTCCGGCGTGTATTCTGCAAGCCGTTCACGCAGCAGTTCAAAGGCCGGTTTGACCGGCGTGCCATCCGGCAGTTTGTAACTGCCGGTCAGCGCCGGATCGGAATCACCCGTGTGATTGATCACCGCCTGGCCGCTGTGTCGGTCCCACCATAATTGCTGATGCTTGCGATGCGGATTTTTTTCTTCCGCGGTTTCGTCGCAGGCGATCAGCCCGAATTTTTCGCTCTTCTCATCCAGATTCACCAGATAACCGGCATTGCTGTACTGCGCGAGGAAGTCACGGTCATACAGACCCAGCTTGACCAGCTCGTGACACAAGGCCATCAGCAACGCCCCGTCCGTTCCCGGGCGGATCGGAATCCATTCATCCGCCACCGCCGAATAACCGGTGCGCACCGGATTGATCGAAATGAAACGGCCGCCGCCGCGCTTGAATTTCGAGATCGCCGTTTTCAGCGGATTGGAATGATGATCCTCCGCCGTGCCAATCATCACAAACAGCTTGGCGCGATCCAGATCGGGGCCGCCGAATTCCCAGAAGCTGCCGCCGATGGTGTAGATCATGCCCGCAGCCATGTTCACCGAGCAGAAACCGCCGTGGGCCGCGTAATTGGGCGTGCCGAACTGACGCGCAAACAGGCCGGTCAGCGCCTGCATCTGGTCACGGCCGGTGAACAACGCGAATTTTTTCGGATCGGTCGAACGCAGCTTGCGCAGGCGCTCTTCCATCACCTTGAAGGCTTCGTCCCAGCTGATCGCCTCGAACTCGCCGGCGCCGCGCTCGGAGCCGGGTTTGCGCCGCAGCGGCTGGGTCAGCCGTGCCGGCGAATACTGCTTCATGATGCCCGAGGCGCCCTTGGCGCAGATCACACCCTTGTTCAGCGGATGCTCGGGATTGCCCTCGATGTAACGGACCTCATCATTCTTCAGATGTACGCGGATGCCGCATCGGCAGGCGCACATGTAACAGGTGGTGTTGCGGGTTTCGGTACGGGCTGCAGGCTGTGCGCTGACGGTCATGGGATGGCCAGTGAATTCAGGGTTAATACCGCGCGAATTGTAGGGTTTGGCCCTGAATTTCAGGGTTAAAAATTCTTATGGGCTCATTAGGACCGGACGCCTACCGCCCACCGTGCGGACTCAGGACTTCGCGTCCATCCATTTGCTGGTCTGCGGCATGGTCCAGCGGCTCAGTTTCGTGATCATGCGTCGCGGATCATCATCCAGAACAATCATGTCGCGATGAGCTGGATTTACGAAACGCGCAGCAACCGCGTGATCAAGAAAAGCCCGCAAATGATCAAAATAGCCCTCGACGTTGAGCAGCCCGCAGGCTTTGCTCTGCACCCCGAGCTGGTTCAGCGTGACCATCTCGAAAAACTCATCCAGCGTACCCATGCCGCCGGGCAAGGCGATGAAGGCATCGGACAGCTCCGCCATCATCACCTTGCGCTCATGCATCGACTCCACCACATGCAACTCGGTGAGTTCGGTATGCACCATTTCCCGCTCCAGCAAACGACGCGGCGTCACCCCGATCACATTGACGCCTGCGGCCAGTCCCGCTTCAGCCACCACGCCCATCAAGCCGATATTGCCGCCGCCGAAAACAATGCCGAGTCCGGCATCAGCAATCGCACGCACCATGGCTTGCGCCGCATCGACATAAACAGTGCCATTGCCGGTATTCGAACCGCAAAAAATGCAGATGTTCTTCATGAAGGGAAGCCTGAGCGTGGGAAAAGTGACTGGATTCTAGATGATCCGCACGCCCTTTAACCCCGAATGCCGCGGCCGGACGTTTACAGCCCTGAATCCCCAACTTCAGGAGTGTCCATGAAACCGCAATCCCTGCTGATCAGCGCCGCCATCGCAGCCGCCTTCCCCGTCTGTGCCGCACACGCTACCATCGCCAATGAAACGGGCGGCCAGGCCCTCACCATCTACAGCACCGCCCGCCCCGGCGCGCTGCCGCCAGAGCTGTACCGCGGCGGCGCCGTCGGCCACGCGGTGCCGGGATATGCCGTGGTCCGCGCCCAGCGCGACATCGCCCTCAATACCGGCCGCAACAATGTGCGCTTCACCGACGTCGCCGCGCTGATCGACCCGACCACCGTGCGCTTCGAATCCCTGACCGATCCCGCCGGAACCCGCGTCATCGAACAGAACTTCCAGTTCGATCTGGTCAGCACGCAGAAGCTGCTGGAGAAATACATCGACCGCCGCATCAGCGTTGACCAGGTGCGTGGCAACGGCACGGAGTCATTCTCGGGCACGTTGCTGTCCACCGCCGGCGGCATTGTGCTCAAGCGCGACGACGGCAGCATCCAGACCCTGCCGCACAACGCCGGCGTGCGTCTGCCCGAACTACCCGGCGGCCTGATCACCCGGCCGACGCTGGTCTGGGACATCAACGCAAACCGCGCCGGCAGCCACGCAACGCGTGTGTCCTACCAGACCACCGGCATCACCTGGTGGGCGGATTACAACGTCACCTATCAGGACGGCGCGGACGCCAACAGCTGCAAACTCGATGTCGGCGCCTGGGTCAGCATCGTCAACAAATCCGGTGCGAGCTATAGCGACGCCAAACTCAAACTCGTCGCCGGCGACGTCCACCGCCCGCAACCGCAGGGCCGCATCTACCCGGCCGCCGTCGCACAGCGCGCAATGGCAATGGACGCCCATGAAAAAGGCTTCGAAGAAAAATCCTTTTTCGAATACCACCTCTACACCCTCGGCCGCCCCGCCACCATCGCCGACAACTCGACCCAGCAAATTGAGCTGTTCCCCGCTGCCCGTGCCGTGCCCTGCGAAAAAACCCTGGTCTATTACGGCGCCGCCGGCGCACGTCCTTATGGTTCTCCCGCCACCGACCGCAATTACGGCATCCAGAGCAACCGCAAGGTCGACGTCTACCTCGGCTTCAAGAATGCCAAGGAACAGAATATGGGCATGCCGCTGCCAGCCGGCCGCATCCGCGTGTCCAAACTCGACACCGCCGACCAGACCCTCGAATTCATCGGCGAAGACACCATCGACCACACCCCGCGCAACGAAAACCTGCTGATCAAAATGGGTTCCGCTTTCGACGTCATCGGCGAACGCCGCCAGGTCAACTTCAACGTCGATACTTCACGCAAAACCATGACCGAAGACATCGAAGTCAAACTGCGTAACCAGAAAAAGGAAGCGGTCACGGTGATGGTCAAGGAAAACCTCTACCGCTGGACCAACTGGCAGATCACCGGCAAGAGCCATGACTACCGCAAGGACGATGCGCGGACGGTGACGTTTCAGGTGAAAGTGGCTGCGGGGGCTGAAGCTGCGGTGCGGTATAGCGTCACCTACACTTGGTAGCCCTCGAAAGGCATAGTTGAGGATGACTTTGAGCTAGCCTATGATAGTCATTGTTTAGGTAAAAACTCTCAACCATTTATAGTTAGGTTCTCTATTGAACATGACCGCCGCCAATACGGCAAGACGAGAACCTATACAGGTTGACCGCGATGCCGTGGTTACCATGCAGCAAGTAACATTTCCGCTGCAACAACATCAGTTTCTACGCCTAACAAAAATACACAGCTTCGTGGGAATCTGGGCGCACAGCTTCTTTGCGGGAACTGGCGTTTTTTTAGTGACAATTGTCGCTCGGCTGATCGATGCTCATTATTTCAACGGCTCGTCATATGTAAGCTCGCTCGAATGGATTACTTTGGGAATCCTTTGTCTCTTAGTTCTGGTATTTGAGGGAATCAATTTTCTAATCCCATCCGAGCGAAAAAAAATGGCGAAATCCATCCAATCATATTTCGACACACACGAGAATTTATAAATGCCATCTTTGCAGCTACCTAATGACTACGTTCCATATGAGGAACAAATCATTTGTGGAAATATTATGCGCAATGGAAAAGTGCCAATCACTGTAGATGGTCACCCAGTCTTTCTTATCGGGAAAGACACGATGAAAGCTGTATGGCTTCAAGTACCTACTGGCAAAGAATGGAGATATGAAATTTCAAACGGAGAGTCGGACGATTCTGCTTACAAAGTTACCGTCTCTGAGAATTCCATAGCCGTCTACTTTGGCCCGCACTTGCTCCTGAGAGCCGAAAGAAAATCAGCAACCACCTTGCAAATCGACCATATCGATTTAACTAAATTTGGCCTCTCCATTCATGGCGATTCCACATCGCTCCAAGTTGGCGGCACGACCATCAGAGGAAATATATTTGATGGCGTTCAAACAATGATTAATGTTGGTTAGATCTATAGAGCTCGTAGGGCGCAATAAGCGCCCCACGCATTCAAAGCCACTCTTCCCGTAATCCGCTGCGCTCTCCTTACGCCCCCCTTCCGAGCCGCCGAGTAGCACAGCGCGGCCGGGGGCAGTCGGCGAGCACTGTCTGAGCCCTCGCTTGCGAGGGCGAGTTGCGGAGCCGCCCGGACGCGCGAGCAACGCAGGGAACTCCCGAAGGGAGCGGCTTGGCGGGGTCGCCTCCTTTTGGTTACTTTTCCTGGCGAGACAGGAAAAGTAACTGGCCGCCGGGCCACCCCCGGCGAACTTCAAATCCTGTAACCAGACTCAAATCGCCCTTCGACAAGCTCAGGGCGAACGGTGCTTGGCTTGAGCCGCCCCTGCTATACAATCCCCCCATCCCACCAAGGGATTTCAGGGAGAATAAAAATGGGTCTAGGCACCATCATCACCCTCGCCATCCTCGCCGTCATCGTCATCTACGCGATCACGATCTACAACGCGCTGGTCCAGATCAAGCACAACGTCTCCAAAGCCTGGGCCAATATCGACGTGCTGCTGAAGCAGCGCCATGACGAACTGCCCAAGCTGATCGAAACCTGCAAGCAGTACATGAAGTTCGAGCAGGCCACGCTGGAAAAAGTGATCGAGGCGCGCTCGAAGGTGTTCACCGCACGCGAAGCGCAGAACATCCCCGCACTGGGCCAGGCAGAAGGCGGATTGCGTTCGGCGCTGGGCAGCCTGTTCGCGCTGGCCGAGTCCTATCCCGACCTCAAGGCCAACCAGACCTTCCAGCAACTGCAGACGCGCATTTCCAGTTTGGAAAACGCCATCGCCGACCGTCGCGAGTTCTACAACGAGTCGGTCAACATCAACAATGTGCGCATCGAGCAGTTCCCGGACGTGATCGTCGCCCGCATGCTCGGTTTCAAGGAAGCGCAGCTGCTGGAGTTCACCGAGGAAGAAAAGAAGGACGTCGACGTCAAGCAGCTGTTCGGCAGCTGAATTTCCGGTAACAGGCTGTGGCGTTTTCATTCAACGTCGCGAGCAACAGCGGCCGCGGTCCGTTGCTGCTCACTGGCGGCCTGCATTTCATCATCCTTGCAATTGCCGGTCAGGCCGAATCGGCCGAAGTCTGGCCCTTTGCACTGCTGGCGATGTCGTTGGTCAGCTTTTTTGCGTGGCTGGGCAATTACCGGCGTTACCGCCAGATCCACGACCTGCCGACCTCCAAAGTCGCCACGGCGGCCCAGGGTTATGTTGAACTGCTCGGCGTCGGCCGGCTGATCGAAGGCGAACCGGTGCGCTGTCCGATCAGCCAGCGTCCCTGCTGCTGGTATCGTTACACGGTCGAGGAAGAACAGAACGACAACAAATGGAGTACCGTCGATGAAGGCAGCAGCGTCGCGCATTTCCTGCTGGTCGATGACAGCGGCGCCTGCGTGGTGTCACCGGATGGCGCCGAGGTGATTGCAGGCCATAAAAAATCCTGGCGCGAAGGCCGCATGCGCTACAGCGAATGGCTGATGCTGCCCGACAGCACGGTGTACGCCATCGGTGAGTTTGTCACCCACAGCGGCAACACGCCTTCAGCCGCCGAAGAACGCGAAGATGTCAGTGCACTGATCACCGAATGGAAAAACGACAAGCAGCAACTGCTGCAGCGTTTTGATCTCGACAAGGACGGCAGCATCAGCCTGAAGGAATGGGAACTCGCGCGCATGCAGGCCATTCGCGAAGTGCGCAAGAACCGCCTCGAACAGCTGGGCAACCACGTCGAGGGCGTGCATCTGCTGCGCAAGCCGCGCGACAACCGGCTGTTCCTGCTCGCCAATGAAATGCCCGATGCGCTGGGACGGCGTTACCGCTGGTGGGCATGGGCCCATCTCAGCGCATTCATCGGCCTTGGCATCTGGGGACTGGTCCTGCTGGGCATTAAATAATTCAATAAATTCAATTACTTATAATCAGGTTACCGATGATCGAGCATCAACTGCCCTGCCTCAACAGCTCCGGTTTTCACCAACTGCACTACACCGACTGGGGCGATGCCGCGAATCCGCGCGTGGTGATCTGCGTACATGGCCTGACGCGCAACTGCCGCGACTTCGATGCGCTGGCGGCATCGCTGCAGGATCAGTTCCGTGTGATCAGCATCAGCATGGCAGGCCGCGGCAAAAGCGACTGGCTGCCGAACAAGGATGATTACGGCTATGTGCAGTACATGAACGACACGACGGCACTGATCGCGCGCATCACTGCCGGCGGCGACAAGGACATCAGCTGGGTCGGCACCTCGATGGGCGGCATGCTCGGCATGCTGCTCGCCGCCAAACCGAACAATCCCATCCGCCGTCTGGTGCTGAATGATGTCGGCACGCTGATTCCCAAAGCCTCGATGGAACGCATCGGCGCCTATGTCGGAAAGAATCCGCTGTTCAACAGCTTTGCCGAGTTCGAACAGTATGTGCGCAAGGTGTCAGCCCCCTTCGGTCCGCTGAGCGATGCGCAGTGGCGCCATCTTGCCGAACACAATGCGCGCTGCGACGCCGAAGGCCGCTGGGGCATGGTTTACGACCCCGACATCGCCCAACCCTTCCGCAAGGCTGCGGCCAAGGACATTGTGTTGTGGAGTTACTACGACGCCATCCGCTGCCCGACGCTGCTGCTGCGCGGCGCGGACTCCGACCTGCTGTTGCAGGACACCGCGCTGGAAATGACGCAGCGCGGCCCGAAGCCGCAATTGATTGAATTCGCCGGCGTCGGACACGCGCCGGCGCTGATGGCGGATGACCAGATCGCCGCGGTGCGCAGCTTCCTTCTCGGCTAGAACGTCGCGCAGATAACCGCGGAGACCCTGACCTAAAGCCGGGTCGAGATCGACACCGCGCGTTTCGCGAAAGCCTTGCGTTCGACCGGGTCCTTGATCTCGTCGGAAATCAGCAGATAAAGCTCAGCCTCGTCACGAGCCTTTGCAGCCGCGCGCCGCACCACTATCCGTGCAATCGCGCCGATGTGCTGGGCCAGCGCCTTTTCGGCGCGGGACAGCGCTTCCGGCGAAAATTTTCTTGAAATCGACTCCAGCGCCTCGGCACTGGGTGCCGCCGCCAATGCGGTGCGGCCCGAAGGCGGCGCCGACTTTTCGGCGGCGGTCAATTTGGCGATGAATGCAGCGCGGGCTTTTTCATCGGCAATTTCACGGCCGACCGCGTTGCACAGAATTTCGAGTGTCGCGCTGGACTTCGCGGCATTGCGGATCACCACCGGCGCAATCGGCCCGATATGGCGCGCCAGCTCGGCCTCGACTTTTTTCAGCTGCTCACGGTCGATGGCCATGCCGGTCAGACCTGACGTCGTCACCGGGGTCGAAGGTTTGAGCAGCATCGTCGGCGCATCCGCTGATACCGCCGGCCGCGGCGGCGCCACCGGCGCGGTATTCCCGGTCAGGGCATGGCGGAATTCGGCAACACTCTGCGGCCGTTCGTCTTCATGCGGTTTCAGCGCCCAGTCAATTGCCGTCAAGACTTCTGCGCCATAGGTTTCGGCGCTGCATTGCGTTGCCGCCGCAGGCATCTCGTCCTGCCGTACCCTTGCCGTGGCCTCGACCGGTTTGCTGCCGGTGAGCATCCAGTACATCACGCCCGCCAGCGCATAAAGATCAGTCCACGGCCCTTGTTTGCCGTTGGCGTGGTACTGCTCCAGCGGCGCATAACCCGGCGACACCACAGCCGTCAGTTCCTGGTTGCCGCGTTTCAGCTCCCGCGCCGAACCGAAGTCGAGCAGCACCGGGCTGCCGTCATCGCGCATGAACACGTTGGCGGGTTTGATGTCGCGGTGCAGATAACCCGAGCGATGCACCAGCGCCAGACCGTCAAGCAAGGGTACGGCGATGCTCAGCAGATCGTCGCGCGGCAAAGGCCTCCGGCTGGCGATCCAGTTCGGCAATGGCACGCCCTCAACGAATTCCATCACCATGTAACCGGTCTGGTTCGCCTCGAAAAAGCGCATCACGCGAACGATATTGGGGTGGCGGAAAGAAGCCAGCGTCTTGGCCTCCTCCATGAAACGCTGCAGTCCCCACAGGAAGGAATCGGTGGTTGCGCCCGAATGCGGCTCAACCGTGGAATCGGCATTGCGCAGTGCAAATTCACCCGGCAGATATTCCTTGATCGCCACCCGCAGATTGAGATTGCTGTCGGTGGCCAGATAGGTCAGGCCGAAGCCCCCCACACCGAGTACCGATTCAATGCGGTATTCGTGCAGGGCATAACCGCCAGGCAGCGCGTTCAGGGTCTCGGCCATGATGAATTGCGATTACTGATGTTTTGAGCCGGTTATTTCTGGTCGATCAACTCAATCGCCTTTTCCAGACTGCGTCGCATGCGGTTGAATGACTTCGCCAGCAGCGACACCTCGTCGCCGCCCTTTTCATTGAATTCCGGGATCTCCATATTGCCGGTGCTGATCTCATCGGCCGCTTTCGACATGCGCGTGATCGGCCGCACGATCAGCAGGCTCATCATGATGTTGAGGATGATGAACAACGCCACGAACACCGCCGACAATGACGCCATGAAGGTGTAGAAGGCGCGGTTGGCATTCTCCACCGGCAAGGCCATCGGCACCGATACAATCTGTGCGCCGATGACTTCCATGTGTTTCCAGCCGAAACCGTTGTTGGGGCCGTAGATTTTCACCATCGCCGGCGGCGCCTCCGCCGCCGTGGTGTGGCAGGCCAGACAGGCCTTGTCCTTGATCTGGAAGGCACGCGCCAGGTACAGCGACGGTCCGGTCGGCGTCATGCGAGTGCCGCTGATTTCGCCGCGATCCGGGCTGGCGCGGAAGGCATTGACGATGTCCGCCTCCCAGTCCACCGCCTTGTCGCGCGGATTGGTCGGGTTCAGCGCCGCTTCCTTGTAGGAGTAATCGGTATATTTCTTGCGCAGAGCATTCATGATTTCCGTCGCCGAATACGCGGGGACGCTCTGCGGATGGAACACTTCTTCGCTGTAAGGGATCAGCGGACGGATCTGGGTATTGGTATAACTGCGCATCGACAACGCCGCCTCCATCATCACGCCGGCATTGCGCAGCACTTCATCGCGCGCGTTCTTGTGCAGCAGTTCATGTGAAATGGTTCCCGTCACGCCAAGGCCGAGCAGGAACACCACCAGCAGCACCAGATTGAACTTCAGTCTAAGACCCATCGACGCCCCCTGTTTATTTTCGCGTCAGTATACGCGCCGCCCTCTCAGGCTGTTGATGCAATAATCCACAATCAAAGCAAGAACGCCACCTCTAGGGCCTTGGCTGCGGCTGCACACGACGCGCCTCAAACTGCAATCGGCGGAAGGTGATGAACTCGTCCAGCGACAAACGCCGGTCGCCGTCGCGATCAACCGCCTGAAAATCCCGGGTTATCGCCGGAAACCGGCCTTCAATCTCGGCCGGTGACAGATAACCATCACGATTGCGGTCAGCCCCGCGAAACTCTTCACTGACACGTTCACGGGCACGGTCGGGAATCGGGGTGTTTGGCTCAGGTCGCGGCGGCCGTTCACGCGGATCAATCCCGGGCGCAAATTCCCGCGTTGCATGCGGGTCGGGAACTCGCACCGGGTTTGCCTCTTCGGTTCCGCCTGCGGGGCCCGTTGTGCTCGCCGGGGAATTCGTCGACGCAGTGTCTTGACCTGCTGGCTCACTGACCTCGGCAGGCGGCGGCGCCGGTGGCGGCTCATCCGCCTCCAGTGGATGCCGTTTGTGCCAGTCCAGCCCGGCCAGCAGCGCAAGAATCAGCAGGATGCCCAGTCCAAGATGACGCCAGCCTGCTCGCGGGTCTGAGCGCTCGGGCAGCGGCCGTGTTGCTGCAGTACGTGTCGGAATCGCCGTGTTTGATGCGCTTGCCGTTGGCGTTGCAGCCGCCATCCGGGAAATTGGCGTGTCTTGCACCTGCGCATCAAACGCGGCCTTCCATTCGGCGATGCTTTGCGGGCGCAGCTCCGCCTTGATCGACAGTGCCCATTCAATCGCGCGCAGCAGCGGCGCGCTGTAACGTCCCTGCGCCTCGGCCAGCCTCTGCGACACGGTGTCGCCATGCAGCCGGCTCACGGCGTCAGGCGGGCTGCTGTTGGTCACCGCGCGGAACATCACCCCGGCCATCGCATAAATGTCCGACCACGGCCCCTGCTTGCCTTCGACTGCATATTGCTCCAGCGGCGCAAAACCCGGTGTGAGTACGGCAGTGAGGGTTCGCGTGCCGCCGCTGGTCGCCCGCGCGGCGCCAAAATCCAGTAGCACCGGCGAACCGTTGGTGCGAATGAAAATATTGCTGGGCTTGATGTCACGATGCAGGAATTTCGCCGCGTGCACGGCAGCGAGCCCGTCCAGCAGCGGCAGCAGAATGCTTCTCAGCACATCCTCGGGCGGCTGCGGTGAGCGTTTCAGCAACTGGTTCAGCGATTCACCCTCTTCGTAGTCCATCACCATATAGCCGGTGCCGTTGGCCTCGAAGTAACGGTTGACGCGGACAATATGCGGATGACTGAAGCGCGCCAGCGTGCGCGCCTCCTGGATGAAAGCGCTGAGCCCCCACTGATAGTCGTACTGGTGATTCGTCGATACCGGAACGATGCTGCCGTCGAGCGCACGCACCGCGAGATCGCCCGGCAGGTATTCCTTGATGGCGACGTGTTTTTCGAGATTGGTGTCCCAGGCGAGGTAGGTCATGCCGAATCCGCCGACGCCCAGAACAGACTTCAACTGATACTCGCCGAGCCTGGTGCTCAAATCCAGCGCATTGCGGTATTCAGTTGAATCGCTCATCGCTCCAAGCTCCAGCGTTCTAAGGGGTCTTGCCTGCCCTCGCCTGCTCCATGGCCTGCAACAGCACTTCCGGATCCTGAGCCCCGGAGATGCCGATCGTGCGGTTGATGATGAAAAACGGCACGCCCTCGATTCCCACCTGTCGTGCTTCCTGGTCAGCGCTGCGGATCAGATCGACATCGGCGTCGCTGTCCAGGTAAGCCGCAACGGCTTCCCGGTCCATTCCGGCCTGCGCGGCATAGTCGGCCAGCACTGCGCTATCCGTCAGGTTGGCGCCTTCAACAAAATAGGCGCGAAACAACGCCTCTGCAACCTCATCCTGTTTGCCCAGTTCACCGGCATGATGGATCAGACGGTGCGCCTTCACGGTATTCGGCTGCACCTTTATGCTGTCGAACGCCATATCAAGACCGACACTTTTACCCACCAGCGCCACGCGCTTGTAGCGGGAGCTGTCGCGCTCGCCGAATTTGCGCATGATGTAATCCGCACGCGAAATACCGCTTGCAGGCAGATCGGGATTCAACTGGAACGGCAACCAGCGCACGGCCGGTTTTTCCTCATCGGGGTGCAGTTTCGCGAACTGCTGCAGCGCGATTTCCAGCTTGCGCTTGCCGATGAAGCACCAGGGTCAAACCACGTCGGAAACGATATCGATGCTGATCTGCTGAGTCATGACGATCCCTTTTTGGGGGTTAACTATATGCCATTGATTTTATTGATATTTTACAAAACACTCAAACACGCAATGCCTTCAGGTCCAGTTTACCCTTCAGCAGATTGGGCACCGACTTCAGGAACGCCGAAATCTGCTGTTCGCTCCAACCGCCAAAGACACAGTTGAGCCGGCATTTATCTTCAATCTCCGCACGCGTCAGTGGCTCCTGTGCACCACCACGGATATGCGGCTGGCGCTCCTCGAACACGCGCCCGTCTTTCAGGGTCATGCGCACATGGCCGGTATAGGCTTTGGGATAGGGATTGTTCGGATCGACGACGTATTTCACCTTGGAGGCCAATGCAAGGATGCGTTCATCACGCACCGTCTCTTCGGTAAATGCCGCGAGCCCCGCACCGCCCGTGACAAAGGCCACCGCGATATTGAACGGCGCGCTGAACTTGGCGGCGTAGTCATTGGCCGGACGCTGTTTGGCCGGCAGCGGATCCCACAGCCGGTGCACATAACCTTCGGCCGTCTCGCACAGCACATCGACCACATCCTCTGCCGCAAAACCTTTTTTCGACAGGCGCAGCGCGCAGTCGGCATAGGGCTGGTTCATCGTGCCCGTCGCATACGGTTTGAAGGTGATGCGAGACATGTACCAGTCCTTTCCGAAATCACGGGTCAACACGTCGTAATCACCGGATGCGGAACGCGCAAACGCGTAATACAGGCCGTGGGTGCCTTCAAACACCGTGCGCGGTCCAAGAAAACCCTGCTGGCCGAATCGTGCGGCCTGAATGCCCACCTGAGCCGCCCATCCCGCATGCAGGCGCTTGGTCCAGGCGCCTTCCGCCAGGTATTCAATGATGCCGCTGGCCATGCTGCCGGCAATCCCCAACGCGTCCACGGTCTGCTGTTTGTTCAGCCTCATCGTCCGCGCCACCGCCAGCGTCGCCCCCATCGCACCGAGCACGGCCGTCGGATGGAAACCGGATTTATGGATGGCTTTGGGAATCACCATCGACATCCGGCACAACATTTCCACGCCGGCAACGAATCCCGCCAGCACATCGCGGCCGTCACAACCGAAACGCTCCGCCGCCGCCAGCACCGCCGGACCGATCACCGTGCTGGAATGCACAGGACCACCCTCGAAGGTATCGTCGAAGTCCTCGCCATGCGTGGCCGTGCCGTTGATCAGCGCTGCAGCTTCAGCGGAAAAAGTCTGTTTGTGACCAATCGCCGTGCACGGACCTCCCGCATCAACGCCCGCGATCACTGCCTTGATGTAATCCGTGTTGCGGGCGGCCACACACAGACCCACCACATCAATCAGCAATTCCTCGGCCCGTGCCAGAACAACGGCCGGAATTCCCTCAACATTCAATGCAAGCGCTTGATCGGCAAGTTTCTCGGCGATGGCGACTTCAGGCAGCTTTTCACTCATTGCTTCATCCACGACAGGTCAAAAAAACGGGGGCTTGCACCCCCGGAATATTTAAATCGATCCCGGCCCGATCAGCGAACGACTTTCGCGCCCGCCTCTTTCAGGATCACGCGCATCTGGTCGCTGAAGGTGTCGAAAAACTTCGCCAGATCAGCCGACTTCTGGTAGCCATCGACGAACTGCTGTTCTTCGAGGTATTTGCGCCAGGTCGGCGTTTTCGAAAGACGCAGGAAAAGATCCTCGTAGTAGGCAACAACTTCCGGGGCAACGCCGGGCGGCATCACAATGCCGCGCACCTGCGGAACATTGGGAATGTCGTAACCCGCTTCCTTGATCGTCGGTACATTCGGATAAGCGCCGAGGCGCGCATCCGAAACCTGCGCGATCACGCGCATATTGCCGGCCTTGATGTGTTCACCGGCTTCCTGCGGCTCGATCACCATCATGTTGACATGGCCACCCAGCAGCGCCGCGATACGCTCACCGCCGCCCGGAAAGGAAATATAGGCCCAGTCGGCACCGGTGTTCTTCATCAGCAGCTGGCGCACGACATTGTCACGGCTGGTGGTTGAACCACCGGACTGTTTCAGCGTCTTCGGCTTTGCCTTCGCTTCGTCAAGGAAATCCTTCAGCGTCTTGAACGGCGAATCAGCCTTGACGGCAATCAGCGCCGGCTCCAGCACCAGACGCGAAACCGGGGTCATGTCCTTGATCGTGAATTTGGCTTCCGCGCGGGTCAGCGGATTGGTCAGCCAGTTGCCGGTAAACACCGCGATGGCATGGGTATCGCCTTTTTTCTCGGCGACATAGGCCATTGCCGTCAAGCCGCCGCCACCGGTCTTGTTGCTGACCTGAAAACGAACCGGCGCAAGATGTTCCTTCTCGATGGTCTGAGCAATAAACCGCGCCAGCACGTCGGCACCTCCGCCGGGGCCGGTATGAACGATGAACTCCACCGGCTTGGTGGGTTTGAACTGGGCCCACGCGGGCGCTGCCGCAAGGGCAACTGCACAAGCCGCGAACAGGATTGAAGTACGCATTTTCATTTTAAACACCTCCTCGTTGAGAACGACATGGGGTTGTGCGGGATTCCCCGGTCAACCGTTTTCTTCCAGCGCCTGCAAGCGCCACGAATTCACTCTGCGAAACAGCGGCAGGAACAACAACACGACGGCAAAAAATAACATTACCGCCGAAATCGGTCTAGACACCAGAATCGAGGGATCGCCCTGCGACATCATCAGGGACTGTCGCAACGCTCGCTCCATGGAATCACCAAGCACCAATCCAAGTATCAGCGGCGCAGACGGGTAATCCAGCCGGCGCATGCCATAGCCGAGCAATCCGAATGCCGCGAGCAGGAAACAGTCAAACAGGCTGCCGGAAACCGCGTAAACGCCAACCAGTGAAATACCGAAGATGATCGGATACAGCAGATACTCGCGAATCTTCAGAATCTGCGCAAACAGCGGGATCAGGGGCAAATTCAGGATCAGCAGCATGATATTGCCGACATACATGCTCGCCACAAGACCCCAGAACAATTCCGGATTGTCCTGGATCATCAAGGGTCCCGGCCGCAGCCCCCAGAGGATAAATGCCGCCAACAGGATTGCCGTTGTGCCCGAACCCGGAATGCCGAGGGTCAGCAGCGGCACCAGCGCACCACCAGTCTCCGAATTGTTGGCGCCTTCTGGGGCTGCCACACCTTCAGGCAGACCGGTCCCGAACTTCTCCGGATGTTTTGAAACAGCCTTTTCAATGCCGTAGGAAATGAAGGATGCGATGGTCGACCCGGCGCCAGGCAGCACACCGATGATGAAACCGACGATGGATCCGTTCAGAAAGGCAAAACGGCAGGCCTTCAATTCTTCCAGGGTCGGCAACAGGTTGCGCAATCCCTTGGGCACCGGCAACAGCGTGCCTTCGCCGCGCCTTTCCATATTGCCCAGGACTTCGCCAAGGGCAAAAACACCGATGGCCACGATCACGAAATCAACACCATCGAGCAGTTCGGAGTGACCAAATGTGAAACGCGAGGTATCACTGAACAGATCAATGCCCATGCCGGCGATCCACAAACCCACCAGCATCGCCAGCAGCGCCTTGATCAAGGACTCCCCGCCCAGCAATACCACCATTGCGAGACCCAGCGACATCAGGGCGAAATATTCCGGCGAACTGAACGACAGCGCGAACTTGGCCAGCGGCGGCGCCAGCAGCATCAAACCGACCACACCCACGGTACCGGCAACAAAGGATGAAATCGCGGCAATGCCCAGGGCAGCACCGGCACGGCCGTTGCGCGCCATCTGGTAACCGTCAAGACAGGTCACCACCGAAGCGGACTCACCGGGCACATTGAGCAGAATCGCTGTAGTCGAACCACCGTATTTGGCGCCGTAATAAATGCCGGCGAGCATGATCACGGCACTGGTGGAAGGCATGTTGAAGGTCAGCGGCAGCAGCATCGCGATGGTGGCCGCCGGCCCGAGACCGGGCATGACCCCGACTACCGTGCCGAGGAACACCCCGACAAAACACCAGAACAGATTCAGCGGTTCGAATGCGACGGCAAAACCATGACCCAGACTGAGCAATACATCCATATCAGAACCCCAGCGGTCCGACCGGCAGGCTGATATCCAGCGCCAGCACAAACAGAAGATAGAAACCGACGGCGTTGCCCACCGCGGCAGCCACAGCGGTTTTTAACGGCCGGCCGTACATGACCGCAACCACGAACAGCGTCAGCAGCGCAAAGGAAAGCAAAAAGCCCAAAGGCTTCAGCAAAACCACGGCGATTGCGAAAGCCAGCCACGAGATCAGTGCGCGCCCGACACCCGGCCAGTCGAGCTTTTCAGCAGCCCCGGGCTTCACGGCCGAGCGCACGACCAGCAACAAGGACAGCAACACCATTGCAATGCCGTACCAGAGCGGGAAAAAGCCGGGTCCCGGCCCTTCTTCGCTCATATAGTTCCAGCCCCAGGCCTCGCTGATGATAAAGGCGCCGAGTGCGGCGAGCGCCACACCCGAGATCAGGTCGCCGTTCAAATGTTTTGCTTTTGTCACTCATTCCCCTCCAGGAATACCGCAGCGTAGCCGCGAAGAAGCGGCTTGCTCGTTGCAGAGTCAGTCAACAGATTCAGTCAATCTCGTAGCCGGCAGCACGCAGCTGGGGCTGGAACTCCGGTGCGGTCAGGCGTCGTATGAATTCACGGGCCAGTTCGGGCTGCGCCCCGCGTGCAGCAACACCCGCGGTATAAACGGTTTTCATCTGGAATTCATCGGGCAGCGGACCAACAAAAGTCACGCCTTTGATCGGCAGGATTTCGGTGTTCTGGGTAATGCCCAGTTCGAAATTGCCGTTACTCGCGGTCAGCCAGTTCATTGCCGCATTGCCATTGGGAAAAAACTGCATGCGATCCTCGACCTGCGAAGCCACGCCGAGGCGCTCCATCAGCTTCATCACGATCTTGCCCGCGGTGGCCGTTGCCGGATCGGGGCATACAATGACCGATGAGGCGAGAATATTGGCGCGAAGTGCCTCGCGTGTGCGCACTTCCGGCAAGGGCGTTCCGGCACGCACCGCAACACCGGTGCCGACTTTGCCGATATCCCTGACCGATGAAATGGCCACCATGCCTGCCGACACCAGATCCTGGATCAACTGCGCACTGAGGATGATCGCATCAACCGCTTCGCCGCCAACCATGCGGGCCTTCATCGCACCCACGGCGCCATAGGCTGCCTCAACACGATGACCGGTGTCGCGCTCGAATGCAGCAATCACCTCTTCACAGACCGCCTGAGCCGCACCAGCGCTCAGCAAGCGCAAAACTGCCATGTCACTATCCTCTGCCCGTTGAACAAGCGCCCGATGTTACCAGCCTGACCGCGGTGCTCCTACCCCTGGAAAGACCCCTTGCACCGAAACAAGGCATCGCCTAGGCTCGTCCCCACGATGAAACGCATCCACAATGCCCGCCATGCCGCAGAAGCCCACCTGATCTGCGGCCTGCTGCAGTCATGCGGCATTGCAGCAGTGGTGCGTGGTGAATGGCTGGCCGGCGGATTCGGCGAACTGCCCGTCGATGGCTGCGCCGTATGGGTAACCGATGACCGTCAATTGGATGAAGCGGACCGTTTGCTGATGGATTTCCTCGACGGAAGAATTGCCGCCGCAGCGATCGGTGATGGCTGGCAGTGTCCGGGTTGCGGTGAATCCTGCGAGGGACAGTTCACCTCCTGCTGGCGATGCGGCAGCGAACGTCCGAATTAACTGAGTGCGGAAACTCTCAGAAACAGAATTCCAATCCTGGACTGACGGCCTTACATTCGGTCGTCACGCCAGTAGCCAACTCGCCACTGGCACTGGGTGCCTGAAACACGAAGACCGACATGCCGATGTCCGGCGCCATCGGATTCTCGGTGGCGATAATCAGGCTGTTCATTGCATCTGCGGGCGGATCCAGCGGTTTCACCTGCAGTGAACCGTCAACGAACTGGACGGTGTAGTTCGGCGCAAAAAACGCATGGGGCGTAACCGTGATCGGATAATTCCCCGCGGAAGAGCCTGCCGTCGCGGATGTCACCAGCGTCAGAGTGCCGGACAACACGCCCGGCCCCTCGCCGCCGACAAAGCCCGAAATTGTGCTCGACAACGGCGGATTGGGTTGGTTGATCAACCGCGATTTATCTTCGGCTCGAACCGTCAGCAGCGCCGGAGTGATGTCCGCAGTGGTATTGCCCGAGCCGGAGACGGTGTAATTGCCGGCATCCGCACCCGACAGCGACACGCCGGTCACATTCACCGTCTTGCCCGCACCCACATCCTTGTCCAGAAACGCCGCGCTGCGGTTGATGACGAGGCTATCGCCCGCGATGCGATCGTCGGCGGTAGTGACCGTGGCGGCAGCGGTGGCGTCGTAGCTCCTGTTCACGCCGGCGAAACTGACGTCGAGCGCCCGCGCGGTGATATCCGCCGTGGTTGTTGTTGCGGCATTGGCGCTGTAGTTGCCCGCATCGGTGCCCGACACTGCAATGCCCGTCACATTGACGGTCTTGCCGGTGCCCACGTGTTTGTCGCCGAACGCGGCGCTGTGCTGGATGCTGAAACTGTCTCCGCCCAGCCGGTTGTCGGCCAGCGTGACGGTCGCCGTGGTGCCGCCGTCGTAGACCTTGTTCTGGCCGGTCGCAGTGACACTCAGCGCGCGCGGGGCGATGGTGTAGTTTGCGCCGGTGAAACCCAGGGTGTAATTGGTGTTGGCCGCCAGCGTGTCCTGGCCGATGGCGTACGCGCCGACGTTCTCATGTCCAGCCGTGGAAGTGCCGCCGGCAGCCCGCGACAACGCACCGGTGAAGGCTGTCGCGTTGTTGTCAAAACCCGCCAGGTTGTTCGCGGTGAAGCTGAGCGGCTGCAGCGCTTCGCCGTAGGTCTGGTTTTTCGCGTCCGCCATGACGGTCACCGGGCGTGGGTTGACGGTGAGCAGGCCGTTGACACCCTGCAGCGTGAAGCCAGGTGCGGTCACGCCGCCGAGGTCGACGGTGATGTCGTAACTCGCGCCGCCGCCATTGCCGCCGGTGCGGGTGGCCGTGGCCGCCGCGCCCGCGCTGGCCAGCAGCGGTGTGCCCGTCAGGCTCACCACGCCGGAACCGGGATCGGTAAATGCATTGCCATAAGAGGCGCCGCCGCCCGCATCTAAAGCGGTGAAGGTGAAGCCCGTGAACAGATCACCATAGGTCTTGGATTTGTTGTCGGCCCTGACGATGGCCTGCCCCGCGGGCTGGGCCAGGCTGAAGGCGTAGCGGTTGCCGGTTTCCGCCACCGTCGGTGAAGCGCCGTTGTAGGTCGTGCTCCACAGTGCCGTGTTGCCCGACTGCAGGCCGCCGAAACCGTTGTTCACGGGAGACTGGCTCCAGACGATCCAGCGGCCATTGGGGGTGGACAGGGCCGCGGCTCCGGCATTGTTGACAAAGCGTATGCCTGCGATCCGGACGGCATCGCCTGCGCCACCCGCATGGATCGGGGCATCCAGCGTCACATCGCCGCCGGTCGAGACGATATGCGCGGTATCGACATTCGAGGCTGCACCAGTCATGTTGATGTGGCCTGTATTGCTGAGAACGACATTGCCCAGGACGGTGTTCTCGATGTTCAGCCGGGTCGCGGTCGCCGAGGCGGTGATGCCGGCGCCGCTCTTCAGGTTCACGGTGCCTGCCATCAGCGCGAGCGCGCCGGGAGCGCTGATCGTGTAACCCTGCAGCGTGAGCATGTTCGCGCCCGCGCTCAGTGTCGATTGCCCAAGTGCCAGTTGATGGCCCGCGCCCATGCCCGCCTTGAGGCTCACATCGCCGCTGGTGGGCAGGATCTCGCCGGTGATGTCGAGATCGCTTGCCGCCATCACATCGATATCGCTGCCGGTGATCGTGCCGGCCGAACCACCTGCACCCGGGCCACCCGGGTTTGTTCCAGAAATTGAGCCACTTCCCGGCGCTCCGCCGGCACCGCCGTCTCCCCTGACCAGGCTGACTGTTCCCGAAGAGGCGACAGATGCATTGAGCACCACCGACCCGCCCTCGCCTGCGCCGCCGCCATTGCCTCCAACTCCGAATAACGGCGTTACAACCTCTGAAAAACCACCACCACTCCCGCCGTTGCCGCCAATGCCGCCGGTCAAAGTAATGCCTGCATCCCCGGTCAAGGCCACATTGATGCGGATGGCGCCACCCGAGCCGCCAAACCCGCCGTTTCCGCCTATTGCACTGTCGGTGGCATTTGAAGCAAAACCACCGCGACCACCAGCACCAGCCTGGCCCGCGGTTACAGCAGCGATACCCGCGGCCGTGACCGACGCATTGAAAATGACCGTACCACCATCTCCCCCTCGCCCCCCCGCCCCACCGAGGGTCATCACCGGGATACCCGGATCCGAATCGCCGCCCCGGGCTGCGTTGCCACCACGACCACCACTCGCGCCGGCGCCAGCACTCAAAGTGACATCGTGGCCAGTCAACGCACCGTTGACGGTGATTGAGCCACCATCCCCTCCCATGCCACCATTTCCGCCAATCGCAGCAGCAGTGACCGGTAGCACGAGGGAAAATCCGCCGAAGCCACCCTCACCCCCACGACCTGCCTTAAGGGTGACATTCCCTTGCACGGAAACCGGGCCCACCGTCACACTGCCACCTGACCCGCCGCTGCCCCCCGTTGCAGCTGGCACGCCCCCTTGAGAGTTGTCATTAGCTGTACTTCCAACTCCTCCACTGCCTGCCTCGGACAGCAGAGAATCTCCGCCCAGCACCACGCCGGAGAGGTTAATCGATCCACCCGCACCGCCATTGCCTATACTCTGAACCGCGCAGTCACAGGAGCTGGCATCCGGACCGTTACCACCTCTGATTTCAATGGCGGATGCCGCAGTCACGGTCCCTGCGCCGCTGCTGCTGACGCTGCCACCCGCGCCCCCGTGTCCGCCGGTGAAAAAACCTGCCTCCCCCCCGCTCCCGGCGTGAAGGGTCAAGGACTGACCCGATATCAGCGCAGCATTCATCGCAATTGAGCCGCCGCTGCCGCCACTGCCGCGACTGTCGCCAGTGTCAAAGGCCGCATTGCCATTCCCACCCGTGCCGGCGTAAACACCCAGCGTCTGCGTTGCCGTGAGACCGGCATGGATCGTGACCGAACCGCCACTGCCGCCGTCACCGGTACCACCCGCGTTTGATCCGCCCGAGCCGCCGTTGCCGGCTCTCAGGGTCGCGGTTTGGCTCGAATTGACCAGCGCATGGACGGCCACTTCCCCACCCGCGCCACCGGTGCCGGTACCCGCGCTGAAAATTTCACTGGCACGGCCACCCTGCCCCGCCAACAGGTTCATGCCGGCGGCATTCAGCCCGGCGTTGACCACCACCGATCCGCCGAAGCCGCCAAAGGAGATGTCCGGGCCGGCATAACCACCAGCGCCCCCCGTCAGGGTTGCCACGCCTGCCGCCGTGAGTGCCGCGTCGAGTGTCACCGAACCACCGTCGCCGCCAAAATTGCCCGAGCCGTTCGTGCCACCGCCTGCACCGGCAGACAGACTGATATTGCCGCTGCCCGTGGTCGTCAGGCCGTCGACGCCACTGACCGACGCAACCGTGATATTGCCGCCACGGTTGGCCGCCCCGGAAGCGACGTTCACGCCGTCAGCGGTGCGGATGCCGATGTCGCCATTGCTGCTGCGCGCAGCCACAGTCACATTGCCGGTGTTGGCGGCAAAAATACCCCCGGTAACCGTATTGGAGAATGCAGCGTTTTGAACCTGCGTGCGCAGCGGATGGGCGAGGCTGCCGATGCCGGTCAGCGCATTCGCGACCATGGTGTTGCCACGAACCACCGTGTTCGAGGGATGGGCCACGATGCTGCCGCTGGCGCCACCGAGTCCGGCATTGAGCCGGATCATGCCGCTGCTGCCACCATCAAGGAGGCCGCCGCCACTGAAGTCGATGTGGCGATGCGCGTTCAGCGTGAGCGTGTTCGCATTGGCCCAGGTCACGGTGTCGTTGACAAAAATGTCTCCGTTGCCACCGCCAGCGGCATCGGTGGCGAGCACGATGTTGTTTGTGTCGAGCTGACCGGACAAGGCGGCGCCGGTGATGTTGCCGCCGCTGGCGGCGATGGTGAAGTCGGTGGGATCGATAAGCCAGGTGCCGGTGTTGCCGCTGGCGGCCTGGGTGGTGACGCGCGCGGTTGCGGCAACGCTGACGTTCTGCGCGCTGGTCTCGATGAAGCCGCCATCACCCCCGGCAGGCGCCGCGGCCGACAGCAGGCTGCCTGCACCGAGTTCAAGCTGCCGTGTCGCCTTCAGCACGATGCGGCCGTTTTCCAGCACCGCGGTGTCGGCGCGGGCCGTGCCCTCGTGACGGATCAGCCCGGCATAGATGCCGATGCGTCCGGCTTCGGCGCTGAGTGTGCCGAGGTTGCGCGCTTCGTTATCAGGCGCGACGATTTCCACGCGCAGATTGGGTGTGGCCGGGCTGACCAGTTCGACACTGTTTCCGGCCGCCAGCACGATCTCGCCGCGCGGGCTGGTGATCAGTCCTTCATTGCTCACTGCCCGACCTACGAGATACACGGCAGGAGAGTTTATAACACCTTGATTAATAACATTACTTGCAATGGCTCCATCAGTGAAGCGGAGGCGATTGGCGAGAAAATCCTCGTTGCTGAGCATGAGTGTCGAGGCCACCAGCCCGGCGACATCGATCTGCGCACCGCCGCCGAAGGTGATGCCGTTGGGGTTGATCAGAAACACACGCCCGTTGGACTGCAGCGCGCCGAGGATGGCCGAGGGATCATGGCCGATCACGCGGTTGAGCACGGCAGACTGCGCGGACTGCTGCACAAACCGCGTCAACTCACCGGCGGCAATCGAGAAACTGCCCCAGTTGATGATCGTGTTCGGGGCGTTGGTGACCGTGAGGATGTTGCCGGCCTGAGCAAAACTGGCCGTGCCGTGAACGACCCGGGGATTGGCGGGATTGGCGAGCACAGTGCCCGCGAAGCAGGAGGCCACCGCTGCGGTGATGGCGAGGCGCCGGTCGGGTAAAAGTTTGGCTTGGCTACCATGATGAGCAACCCGTGCATTTGACACTGACTTGCCCATCATCACCCCCAGTCACAACTCTGAAAGCCACGACCAAGGCCGGGGCTGTTTTTTGCGAACTATAAACCAGTCACGCCGGGGTCGGAAATCACAGCACGTAAATCCTGGCTGCTGCCATTAAATTAAAAATTCACCATTCAAGTGAGCACTATCACGGACTGCAGTTCAGGATGACCGTTGGTTCGCCCGGTCATCAGCAATACGACCGTCAACCAGTTCGACGATGCGGTCGCAGCGCGCGGCCAGACGCGGATCGTGGGTGACGATCAGCAACGCCGTGCCGAAATCACGGTTGAAGCGGCGCAGCAATTCGAAGATGCTGTCGCTGGTGTGTGTGTCCAGATTGCCGGTGGGTTCGTCGGCGAGCACCAGTTGCGGACCGTGCACCAGCGCACGTGCAATGGCCACCCGTTGCTGCATGCCGCCGGACAGCTCCGTAGGTTTCTTGTCACAGGCCTCACGCAAGCCGACTGCATCCAGCAATTCCATCGCGCGTTCGCGCAGGTCACTCTGCACTACGGCGCGGCTGCGCCCGATCAATCCGGGCAGCATGATGTTCTCAGCTGCGGAGAACGCCGGCAGCAAATGGTGAAACTGGAAAATGAAACCCAGCACTTCATGCCGTGCGAGCGTGCGCTCATCATCGCCAAAAGCGGTGACATCGCGACCGCCCAGCCGGTAACTGCCGCCTGACGCACTTTCAAGAAGACCCAGAATATTCAGCAAGGTGCTTTTGCCGGAACCTGAAGGGCCGATCAGCGCGGTAAATTCACCCGGCTGAATCACCAGATCAATGCCGTGCAGTACCTCTTCGGCATTGGGCAGGCCTTCGTTATATGTTTTGTGCAGGCCGCGGATTTCGACCAACGGTGTTTTCCCGTTCGCGTTCATCTCAGCCCCGGATCGCCTGTGCCGGATCCAGCCGCGCTGCATTACGTGCCGGCAGCACCGCGGCCATCAGACCGAGCACGGCTGCACCGACAACGACATAAGCAATCAGCCTGAAATCAAACGACAGCGAGAACAGCGCCTGACCCTCGGCATTGCGCAGGATGCGGCTGAACAGGGAGACCAGCATCATGCCCAGCACCGAGCCCAGCAGCGCACCGCCCACACCGACAATGCCCCCCTGCAACAGGAACACGCCGAGCATCTGCCGTCTTGTGGCGCCGATCGCGCGCAGGATGCCGATTTCCTTGCGCTTCTGCACTACCGACACCACCAGCACGCTGGCTATGCCCAACGCAACAACCACTGTGATGAAAAACCTGATCAGCAGCGTCATGATGTCCTGATTCTTGATCGCCGCGAATACCTGGTTATTGGTCTGAATCCAGCTTTCAATCAACTGCCCGGATTGCGCACGCAGTTGTGCAGACACAATCTCGGCACGCATGATGTCATTCACTGCCACATCAAGGTTGGTAATGCGCCCCGGGATGCCAAGCAGACTTTGCGCTGCACGCAGGTCGGTGTAGACATAACGGCGGTTCAGTTCACGCGACCCGAGATCAAGCAAGGCGCGGATGCGGAAGACTTCACTGTTGCCCAGCGCCGATTGCACACGGAAACGGTCTCCGAGCACTGCCCCCAGATCCTTCGCCAGTTCGATGCCGATCAACGCATCACCGGTCTCCAGCAGCAACGCACCGGACTTGACCTTTTCATCCAACCGCACCACACGCAGATAACGCTCCAGATCGGTACCGACAATAACCACCGACCGCGACGCCTCCCCCTTGATGCCGAGTGCGGAACCCGTCGCCACTGGCGCCACTGCAACGACGCCATCCGTCATTTCGGTATTTCGCGCCAGCGCTGGCCAGCCATCAATGGTGGTCAGCCGCTGTGGCCGCGCCTGGATGGAGGCCAGCCGCGAACCATCAGCGCTGCCTGCAATCAGCGGTGCCACGATTTCTTCCGGCGGTTTGATGACGATATGCGGCTGCGCACCGGTGACCCGCTTGATCAGGTCACCCTGCACCCCGGTCAAAACCGCCGTAATGAAAAAGATCACCGCGACACCGATGGCCGCGCCACCGATGATCAACGCGGTCTGCATGCGCCCCTCGCGCAGGAAGCGCAGGGCCACCGTCAGTTCAAACCCCAGCGCGTTCATCGCTGGGCGTTCCCGTTTGCCAGCGCATTCATCGCCGGTCGCGGACCCGGCTGCCGGCTTCCACTTCGCGGTTGAGAACCACGCGGTCGCCAGCCTTGAGTCCGTCAGCGACTTCCACACGCCCCTGTGTCTGCAAGCCGACCTTCACCGCTACCTTCGACGCGACGCCGTCACGCTCGACCAGTACCCAGGGTGCTTCGGTTTGCAACTGGCGCACGGCATCAGCTGGCAACATCAGTGCGCCTTTCAACAACGGTCCCTGCAAGTCCATCGATATGGTCATGTCGGACTTGAGCAATGCCGGTGGCTTTGCGACATCCAGTCGCAATTCAACAGAGCCACGCGCCGCATCAATGCCTGGAGAAATGTAGTTGACGACGGCTTCAAAACGTTCAACCGGAAACGCATCGGCGGCAGCCATCGCCACGGCGCCCTGCTTGATCAAGGGCAGATTCTTTTCATCGACCTGCACGATCAACCGCACCGGACCATCCAGTGCAAGACTCAGCATGCGCCGTCCGGGCTGTGCAATGTCGCCAGGCTCAATCAACCGCTCCAGCACCACCCCTCGCCCCGGGGAAAGGATGCGTGTCTGCGCGAGCTTGGCCTCGGTTGCTTCCAGGGCGGCAACGGCTTCCGCCAACTGGCTTTGCGCCTGTTGGGCCTCGGCACCGCTCGCCGCCTGTGCGCCAACCTGTGCCCGCGCGCTGCTCAACTGGCTGCGCGCAACGTCGAGCTGCCGCACGGCCTCATCCACACGGGCCTGGCTGATAAAACCTTTGGCCAGCAAGTCCCGGTTGCGCTGCTCATCACGCTCGGCCTGCAGCAGATTGGCTTCAGCCTGCTTCAATCCGGCCTGCGCCGTCGGCAAGGCCAGCGTCTGCACCGATGCAATGCGCGCCCTGGCACGGACGACTGCGGCGCGGGCCTGCGCAGCTGCGGCTGCAAGTTCACCGCGCTCGAGTTCCACCAGCAACTGGTTATCCGCAATTCGCGCACCTTCGCGCACCAGTACCTTTTCGACGCGCCCGGTAATCGTCGCGCCGATCTCCACTTTCGATGGCGGCAGCACACGGCCGCTGGCCACCACGCTGGTCTGCACATCGGCCGCGATCACGGTCACCAGGTCTACTGCAACCGGCTTGGTGCGCAAAGTTGCAAACAGCACGGCCGCGACCACGACCGCCGCGACAACCAGCAGCAGGTTCCTGCGCATCGGCACCTAGCGACCCGCCATGAAATCGCGGACGCTGCCTTCATTGCGCAACCGCCAGATTCGTGCAATGACCTGTTTCATTTCCTCTGGCGTGGCCGCTCCTGAATAACTGACCAGGCGTTGCGCCTTGTCTTCCAGTTCAATGCGCGACAGCGTGTTGTCAGGATCACCCTTCGGCGTATCAACCCGGCACTCCAGCGTGCGGCCGTCACGGGTTTGCACCGAGACTCGCCCCAGCCAGCGCCGCGGGTAGGCGCCGTCGACTTCAGGATCCAGCACCATGGTCACGCGATCATGGAACGAACGTAATTCATTGTTTTTTAATGATTTATCTGTAAAGTCCGCAAGTGCCGCGCGACCCAGCGTTGCAATCAGCGCCAACACGAAACCCATCGAGAACTTGGATTGATGAATTGTCTGCGGATCGATCACCGGCCCCAGCACGTCAATCGCACCCTGATGCACATGCGCCGTGACTTTGACGATGTCATCAGCCTTGATGTTGTGCTGCTTCATCAGGGTCAGCAGCGCATCGGCAGCCGGATGCGTATGCCGGCATGAGGCATGAAACTTGAACGAGGTTTCCGCCGTGGCCCAGCGTGTGCCCAGACCGTCGGTCAGCCAGCGCGCATCGGCATCACTCGACATCCCCGCAGCCATGCCCTGCTTGCCTTCGAAAATTGCATGAGCACCAGTGAAGCCGTCGCGGGCGATATAGGCCGCCATCAAACCGTCAGCCGCAGCCTTTGCGGTGTGCAACTGCTTGGAATCCGCAGCGTCGCGCAGGAATTCCCACAGACCCGCCGCCATCGTACCCGCCGAACCGAGGCAGTGCTGCATTTTCCCGGCATCGAGTTTGAGCACATGCGCCACTCCTGCCGCCGCCGCCAGCTTGCCCGCAGTACCGGTGGTGTGAAACACCTTGTAATGCGAACGACCGAGGAACTCGCCGACGCGCACACCACATTCGTAACCGGCCACCGAGGCAGCAATCAGCTCCTTGCCGGTGGCGCCAACCTCCTGTGCCGCAGCCAGTACTGCCGGGAACACCACCGTTCCCGGATGCAACACCGAACTGTTGTGCAGATCATCCTGTTCGACAAAATGCGACGCTGCGCCATTCACCAGCGCAGCAAAAAACGGCGATGTGCGTTTGCGCGTCAGCAGGTTTTCCGCTGAACCGTCTTTCGGCCCCATCGCGGCCGCAAACCCGTCGATGGTGGATACCGGACGCGCGCCCTTGCCGGCCAGCGCGGACGCAAACCAGTCGAGAAACAGTTCCTCGGTACGCGCCACCACGGGTTCCGGCAGATCCTCGTAACGGATCGATGCCAGAAAGCGGCTCAGGGTTTGTGTCGGGCTGGTCACAGGTGCGGGCGATTCCTTTTTTGCAGTCATTTGCATGGTGGACTCCTCAGAGAAGCGTCATTTTAAAATGAATCGGCCCGTACCATGGACGAATATGCAGCGATTCGGCACCAGTGCTAAGCTCGATTGATCCACATCAACCTTGGACCACCAACATGGCAAAACGCAAATCCATCCGCACCGACATCGCCTGGAGCGCTGTCGACCGCATCACCGTCAAGGGCCACGACCTGTGCACCGAGATTCTCGGCAAGCTGTCGCTCGGTGACATGGCCTTTCTTGAAATAACCGACCGCCTGCCGACGCCGCGCGAGTCCGTCATGTTCAACGCCATCGCCGTAACGCTGGTCGAACACGGACTGACGCCGAGTTCGCTGGCTGCACGTCTGACCTACACCGGCGCCCCCGAAGCCATGCAGGCCGCAGTCGCCGCCGGCCTGAGCGGCCTCGGCAGCGTCTTTGTCGGGAGCATGGAAACCGCGGCACGCATGCTGCAGGAAGCCCTGCCCGATCCCACAGTCGATGCCGATCTTGACCAACTGGCGGCGCAGATCGTCGAGCGTTTTCACAGCCGCAAGCAGATCGTTCCGGGAATCGGCCACACGCTGCACAAGCCGGTCGACCCACGCGCGCCGCGTCTGTTTGCCATCGCCGCGGAACAGGGTTATGACGGCCCCTATGTCAAACTGATGCAGAAGGTCGGCGCTCAGGCTGAAAAAGTTTATGGCAAATCGCTGCCGGTCAATGCCACCGGCGCGATCGGCGCCATTGCAAGCGAATTGAAACTGCCGTGGAAAATCGTCCGCGGCATCGGCGTGCTGGCGCGCGCCATCGGCCTCGTCGGCCACATCCTCGAAGAAATGAAAAACCCGATGGCCTACGAAATCAAGCAGCGCGCCGAGGAAGAAGCCACCGCGCACCTGCGGGCAAAATGACACCTGACACGCCACCGCCGGAACCCGCAACACCCCCCAAAAAAGCCGGCCTGGCACAGGTCGCGGCCACGATGTTCTGGGCGCTGTGCATGATCGGCAAAAAAGACACCTGGGAACGTGACGGTGCGACGCTGACCATGGGGCAAGTCATCATCGGGGCGCTGGTGATGACGGTGGTGGTGATCGGCATCCTGGTGCTGCTGGTGAAACTGGCCGTTGCCCGGGTTTGATCCAGATCAGAAACTCCTGCGCGCAGACTCATAGACTTTCCTGAACTGTCATCAATGGTTGGGGGGAGATCATGAAATACGAAGATCCGGCGTGCGCATACTGTCCGCCTACCGTGCGCGCCTGCCGCCACGGCGAGGCCGAATCGCGAGGCCCGGGCTTTTGCCCGACCAAGGTCGATCCCGAAACCCAGCAGACTGCCCGCGGCCTTTACGCGGATCCCGAGACGCTGAAAATCTCGATCGAATCCGCCAAAGTCGAATCTGAGGGCTATTGCAAATGGACGCGTGTTGAAGAAATCGTCCAATTCGCCAAAAAAATGGGCTACCGCAAGATCGGCATTGCCAACTGCATCAGCTTTGTCGACCACGCACACACCCTGTCGGGCATCCTCGAAAGCCACGGTTTTGAAGTGGTTTCAGTCGCCTGCAAAAACGGCAATATCCCGAAGGAAGAAATTGGCCTCGCCGAACATGAAAAAGTCCGCCCGGGTCAGTTCGAAGCCCTGTGCAATCCGGTCGCGCAGGCGGAAATGCTCAACGAACACGGTTGCGAATTCAACGTGGTGATGGGCCTTTGCATCGGCCACGACAGCCTGTTCTTCAAATACGCAAAAGGTCTGACCACCGTACTGGTGGCCAAGGACCGCGTGCTCGGCCACAACCCGATCGCCGCACTGCAACTGGCCGACAGTTACTACAGCCGCGTCTGGGGACCGGACAAACCAGCCAAGCCGCACAAGTTGCCAGCCGCCGGGCGGAAATAGCAGCGCCCCGCCGCGCGTCCTTCACTTCGGTGGACGCGCCCGCACCGCCTTCTCGTTGACCTCAATCCCCCAGCCCGGACCGGTGGGCAGCACGAACTCGCCGTTCTCGATCACCGGCGGCACATTAACCAGCTCATCGCGCCAGGGTACCGCGTCCACATCGGTTTCCATGATGCGCAAGTTCGGGACCGCGGCGCAGAAATGCGCCGAAATCACGCTCGAAAGATGTCCGTAGAAATTATGTGGCGCGACATTCATCTCGTAAACATCCGCCATCGCCGCAACCTTCAGTGATTCGAGGTAACCGTTCCAGATGACGTCAATGATCGCCACATCCATCGCATACTGCTCGAAGAAGGGTTTGAAATCACGGCGTTCGCACAACGTCTCACAGGATGCAATGGGCGTCGACGTCGCGCGGCGGATCAGCGCCAGTGAAGCGGCATCATGCGTATCCATCTCCAGCCAGTTCATGTTCAGCGGCTCCACCGCCTGCGCGATGCGCAGGTAACCCTCGGTCTTGTAGTTGAAATTGAGGTCCATCATCACGCCCAGGCCCGGCCCGCCACCCTCGCGAAAGGCGCTGGCGGTGCGGAACGCCGCGGCGACGATGTCATTGTTCCAGTTGAGCTCCGGATAACCCTTGCTGGCACCAAAGCCCGGGCGGTATGCGGCCAGCGTCTTGCCGTCGTGGATCATCACATTGGTCTTGCAGGCACCATAGCCCCGGCGCACCACCTCTTCTCCCAGCTTCGCCAGATCGTCGTAGCTGTTCACCCGCGGCACCCCCAGCAGCTCGGCGTACCGCGCGCGGTAACTGCCGCAGTGCGACCAGTAGACAGGGATACGCTTGCGCACCGCGCCGCCGCAGAGGTCATAAACCGGCACACCAAGCACCTTGCCCTTGATGTCGAGCAGCGCGTTCTCGATCGCCGCCACCGCTTGCCGGTTGATGCCGCCGCGCGACTGCACCGTCAGCGTCTTCAGCACGCAGTTGATGTATTCGATGTCGCAGGGGTTCTTGCCAATCACGGCTGAAGACAAGGCTTCAATAACCTGGCTCAGTCCGGCGCTGCCGAAACTTTCGTTGTACTCCGACCAGCCGACCACGCCTTCATCGGTCATCACTTTGAGAAAAGAAAACATCCGCCAGCCCGCATCACAGCGCAGGGTTTCAATACCGGTGACTTTCATTTTCCGCCTCCCGAGTCAGGATCTGTGCTTCACGCAAAGCCGGCAGCGCCGGCTAATTCATCTGCAAACCAGCGTCCTTCACCAACTTGCGCCACTTGCTGATCTCGGAACTGATGTGCGCCTTGAACTGTGCCGGCGTGCTGGTCAGCGGTGTTGATCCATCGGCAGACAATCGCTCCACGACTTCCGGCGAATTCACCGCATCCTTCAGCATTGCCGACAGCTTGTTGACGATGGGCATCGGCACCTTGGCCGAAGTAATCACGCCATACCACTGATTGGCCTCAAAACCGGGAACACCGGCCTCGGCAATGGTCGGAATGTCGGGGATGGCCGGTGAACGTTTGCCGGCGGTGATGCCGAGAATGCGGATTTTCCCCGAAAACATATGTGGCCGTGCACTCAGCAAGGTGGTGAAACTCATCTGCACTTCTCCGGCCATCACGGCGGCGAGCGACGCCGCGCCGCCCTTGTACGGCACATGTGTGAATTTGACGCCGGACTGATAGGCCAGCATCTCGCCGGCAAAGTGCTGCAACGCTCCGGTGCCCGATGAGCCCTGGTTGACCTTGCCCGGATTGGCCTTCGCGTAGGCAATCAGTTCCTTGATGTTCTTCGCAGGGAATGACGGATGCACGGTCAACACATAGAACAGCGTGGAAACCTGCGACACCGCATGCAGGTCTTTCTCCAGATCGTAGGGCAGCTTGTCATTCGTGGCAGAAAGTACCGTATGGCCGGACGAAATCAGGCAGATGGTGTAACCGTCCGGATTCGCCTTCGCGGCGATATCCGCGCCAATTGAACCTGCAGCACCCGCACGGTTATCGGCAATGAACTGCTGGCCATGCGTTTCAGTCAGCTTTTTGGCCACCGTCCGCGTGGTGAGATCAGTGCCCGCCCCCGGAACAAAGGGAACGATGAAACGCACCGAACGGCGCGGATAATCACCGGACGGGTCTGCGGCATGCGATGAAACGATAGTTACCGCCATCAAGGCAGTTCCCGCTAAGAGTGCAGTTTTCATGGACAACGATACTCCCCGCTGTTTACAGGACATCAAGACGGTTGATTTCATTCCTCGGGGCTCATTAATGGGATGATTTTGCCCCGCTTTTTTTCGGGAGCTTAACATCATGCAACACGTTCCCGCCTTCACCACCCAAAAGAACCGCGGAAGACGTCATAACCATTGCAGGGATTGGCGAAACGCACTGTTCCACGCTTTGTGAGCACCCATCGGTGACCGATCAAAAATGCGGCATCCGCACATGAAGTCGTCTTGACAACCGAATCAGGCAGAGCAGAATCGCGGCTACCGTCGACCGTCCGGTCGCCGGCTAATCTGGGGGAGACCAATAACATGAAACGTCTGCTTGCTCTTTTCACGCTTGCTGTTGGACTGCTCGTTGCGGGTTGCGCCAGCTATTTACCTTCACAGGGCTGGGTCACACTGATCGAAGGCGACAAGGGGATGGAAAACTTCGATCGCATTGGTGACGCCGACTGGCGCACCGAAGGCGGCGCCATTGTTGCCACCAAGGGAAAAGGCGGATACCTCGTATCAAAAAAATCCTACAAGGATTTCGACTTGTATGTTGAATTCTGGGCGAATCAGGACACCCAGAGCGGCGTCTTCCTGCGCGCAGCCGACCCCAAAAAAGTCGGTGCCGACAGCGCCTACGAAGTCAACATCTATGACAAACGTCCGGGCCAGGAATACCGCACCGGTTCCATCGTCAATTACGCCCGAGTGCCGGTGCCGACGGTCTACAAGACCAATGGCGGCTGGAACACCTTCCGCATCACGGCGCAAGGTCCTGAAGTCACGGTTGAATTCAATGGTCAGGTTACCGTGCACATGAACAACGGCCAATTCAAGGATGGACCGATCGCCCTGCAATTCGGCAATCACGGCAAGGAACCCGGTGGCACCATCAAGTGGCGCAAGATGGTGGTGAAGCCGCTGTAACCACGGCCATCACCACAAAAAAGCCCGGCTTAGCCGGGCTTATTTTGCACAGGGCCGACTCAATCCTGGGCGCGCCCCCCTGATTCCCGCTGCGTGGACCACAAACCGACCGCCGCCACGACCACCGGAAGCAAAAGCAGAAAGGCGAAGGAACGGTCCACTCCGGCAAACCAGTCCTGCCAAGCCTCAAGACTGAACATCTCGTATGCCACATTGTCCAGCCCCCAAAGGCAAAACACCGCAACCAGTGTCGGCGGCACCGCAGCCGCGAACAACCCGAGCAGGTTGATCGAATGGTCCGCAAAACGATCCTTGAGAATCGCGTAACCAGCCGGGTTCGGCGCGTTGGCAATGACCGTAAGGCCGCCACCGGCGAGCGCACCGGCCACCAGCGCATACTTGAATTCATCGCTGATGCCTTCAACCAGTGATCCGAGATAAGTCAGCGCCGCATTGTCCGTGACCGCCGTGAGCAGGGTTGCACCGACGAACAGCGTCGAACCGCTCATTCCTTCCAGCAGTTCCTGCAGCCACCACTGCTGCTTGCCGCCGAGCACCACCAGACCCGCGAGGAAAAACGCCACCATCAGTGCTTCGCGGATCATCAAGCGATCGTGATGCCGCTTGTATGCCTCGGCCAGACCCAGAAATAGCAGGAACAGTCCCATGAAAACTTCCGGATCATGGTTCGCAAAGACCACACCGCCAAGCAGCACCAGATTGATCGCCACGAATACACCCGGCACGCGCGTTGAACGCAACGGCCGCTGCACCACCGAATCCCTTGCTGCGGCCTGTTTGAGTTCGCGATGGAACAGCAGTGTCAGCAGCCCCGCGTTGATGATCACCGCCAACGCCGCTTTCCAGCCGAAAGTGGCAAACATGAACGCGCTGCTCCACTCCCATTTCGCCGCTACCATCAACACCGGCGGCGCCGCGAAATTGGTCAGCGCCCCACCGATCGACACGTTGACGAACAACACGGCAATCGTTGCGTATTTGATGCGGGAAGAAATATTCTGCGCAAACACACCATCACGCAGCATCAACGCGGCGATGGTCATCGCCGCCGGCTCCGTGATCATCGAGCCCAGCATCGGCACCAGCGACAGACTCAGGAAAAACATCGCCAGGCTGCGCTGCAGCGGCATTGCGCCCGCAGAAACCTGAACCAGATCAGAAGTGAACTGCGTGATGGGCCGACTCGCGGCGATCACCATGATCACGAACACGAACATCGGCTCGATGAACCGCTGATCGTCAAGATAGGCCGTCATCCCGCCCCAACCCCATGCGAGCGTCATGAATCCGAGCAGCAGCAGCGCCCAGAAACCGAAGACCGCCTCGACTTCGCCAAGCAAATGCCAAAGACCGGAATGCGCACGATCGGTATGCGCGAGTCGCTCGAAATAGCGCGTGGCGAAAGTATGCGCAACGGCAAGACCAAACAGCACGGCGCCGATGATCTGCAGCGTGGTAGGGTTCAGTGTATTCATGGATCCTCCCTGTATTAAGGGGTTGGCAGTTCAGACGCCGCCCACGATAATCGCCTGCATGACCTGCCGCCATTCGCAGGGTTGCGTAAGTAATTACCCGTATTGACCCTTTGCCGCCGCTCGCCGAGAGTCCGCCTGTCATGAATGCCTCCCGTTATCTGCGTGACGCCGCGCTGTTTGCGCCCTGTTATGTCGCGCTCGACTGGGCAAGCTACTTCGATCCCATCGGATTGTTCAACATCACACCGTGGAACCCGCAGCCGGCGCTGGCGATCGTCTGGCTGATGCTGGGCGGCCTCGGCAATCTGCCTGCCGTACTCGCCACCATCGTGGCCTCCGAATTCATCGTCCGTGAAGCGCCGGGGGGGCTGGCGGTGGCGCTGCCGATGGGCCTGCTACTCGGCAGCTGTTACGCATTGATGTCCTGGACTTTGCGCCGCGCGATGCATGGTGCCGCCCTGCGCACGATCCCGCAGCTCACGGCCTTCACCGGCATCGTCTTTGCTGGTGCCGCGCTGATTTCAGCGCTGTTTATCGGGCTGCTCCGCCAATCGGGCATGATCGGCGAACTGCCCTTTCTCGAAGCCTGGCTCCGCTTCTGGATCGGTGATGCGGTTGGCATCCTCGTGACAGCCCCGCTGTTGCTGGCCGCGGCCGATCCGCGCCGCCGTAGCGGTCTCGCCGCACTGCCCCGCCGCCCTGAGGCCTGGCTTCAGCTCCTCGCGCTGTGCAGTGCACTGTGGCTGGTATTCAAGGGACTTGAGGGCGACCCGGCAACCCACTTCTATCTGCTGTTCCTGCCGTTGATCTGGATCGCGATCCGTTCCGGAATGAACGGCGCCATCGTCGCCACCGCGATCGTGCAACTGGGCGTGGTATTCGTCATCCACGATGACGCGGTGACGATTTCCTCACTGGTCGAACTGCAAACACTGGTGGCCACGCTCACGCTGACCGGCCTGTTCCTCGGCATGATGGTCGATGAGCGCGAGCGCGCCGAGGAAAATCTTCGCCAGAGTCTCAGACTTGCCGCCGCCGGCGAGATGGCCGGCGCGATCGCCCATGAAATCAACCAACCCCTCACAGCACTCGCCAACTACGGCCAGTCGGCAAGGATGCTGATCGACAGAGGCCATGCCGATCAACTGCCCGAGGTCCTCGGCAAACTCCTGGGCGAAGCGGAGCGCGCGGCCAGCATTGTCAGGCGGCTTCGCGATTTTTTCCGCAGCGGCAGCACACGCCTTGAAACCGTGACAGTTGATGAACTGCTGGCGACCGCACAACGCATCGCCCGCCAGCTCATCGGTGATCGCCCCATCAATCTGGACATCGGCCAGGGCCAGGGACTGCCAACACTGCATATCGACCGCCTGCAGATTGAAGTCGTCATGCGCAACCTGATCGCCAATGCCGTTGAGGCACTCTCGGCTGCCGGAGACGGCAGCGGAGAAATCCGCATCGCCGTGCAACCACGCGGCGCACACCGAATCGCCCTGACCGTGCTCGACAGCGGTCCCGGCATCGCACCGGGCCAGCATGAACGCCTGTTCAAACCCTTTGCATCCGGCAAACCCAGCGGCATGGGCCTCGGTCTGGCGATGAGCCTTGCCATTGCCGAGGCCCATGGCGGTTCGATTGAAGCCAACAGCGCCGGACGCGGGGAATTTCGTTTGATACTGCCATGCCAACTGAACAACTGACCGTTTATATCGTCGATGACGACGCATCGATTCGCGATTCGCTGTCGCTGATGCTGGGCCTTGCCGGATATCGGGTTTCGCTGTTTGCGGACGCGGAATCTTTCCTTGCAGCCTGTCAGCCCGGCTGGGCCGGCTGCGTAGTCGCCGACCTGCGCATGCCGGGCATGACCGGCATTGATCTGCAGGCTGAATTGAATCAACGCGGAAGTCCGCTGCGATTCATCATCATTACCGCGCATGGCGACGTGGCCACCGCACGCACAGCCTTCCAGGCGCAAGCCATCGATTTCCTGGAGAAACCCTTCGATCACGCCGAACTGATCAAGGCGATCGAGACCGCCTTCACCGCAGAGCAGCGCCGGCTAGACGTAGACCGCCAGTCCAGTGCTGACCGTGAAAAACTCGCAGCGCTGACCGAGCGTGAACGCGAAGTTTTGCAACTTGCCGCACGCGGCCTGCACGCCAAGGAAATCGCCCGCGACCTCGGCATCAGCCCGAGAACAGTCGAAGTACACAAGGCACGAATCATGGCCAAGCTGGGTGCTCGCAATATCGCCGAACTGGTGCGACTCGCTGTCACCAGCGGCGATGACAAGCAACAGGACTAAACCCGGATCATTGCGCAACCGGGTACACGCGTCATATGGATTGAAAAGATCGTCAGCCGAAGCGGAACCTGCGTTCGGCCTCCGGAATTCTCTTTGTATCCTTGGTCGAGATGCCCCACTGATCCATGCGCCCGGGAGGCCATTTCCAGTCTTCCGGCGCCCCCACCCGGTAGTCTTCACCCACCTCCGAAACCTCGGCGGTGTACTCGATCACACCGCCGAAGGGTGCAATAAAGTAACCAAAGACATTGTTGCCGGGCCCATGGCGGCCTGGCCCCCATACGACGTCGTAACCGGCATCCCGCATGCGACCGATCCCGCGCATGACACCCTCGAAATCATTCATCTCGAATGCGATGTGATTAAGCGAGGACACATCCGAATACGCGTAAGCCAGCGCATGGTGCTTGCGATTGCAGCGCACGAAGCTCATGAACTTTGTGCGGTCGGATACCTGGAAACCCAGCACATCGGCAATGAAACGCTCGCAGGCCGCGACGTCCACCGAATTAAGCACCGCATGCGTGATCTGCAGCGGCCGGTCAAGCTCGGGCGGCAGCTCAGCCACCGGTACATCTTCGGCAATGAAGCGGTATCTCTGTTTCTCCGGACCCTCGATGACACAACCCGCGCCGCCGCCGGGCGCATCGAGTTCAGCGAATATCTGCAGCGGTGCACCCGCCGCACGCGCCCTTGCCTGAACCGCCGCAACCTCTGTCGGCGTACCGGAGAACTCGATGGCCAGCACGGCGGGTTCAACAGCCTCGCGCAATGCAAGGATGTAGGGATGGCTGCCGGTGCCGCGAAAAAAAATCGCCTCGCCCTGTGAACCGGCAGGAATCAGCCGCCAGGTCTCCTGCAGAAATCCGGCAGCCGCATGCACCTGCGGCATCGCCAGTTCAACACTGCGTAATCTCATGACAACCTCGCCCGCCGTGACCGCTTTCAGCGCGCCGGCTGAAGATTGATGTCCTTGATCAGCCTTTGCCAGCGCACGGTCTCGTTTTTGAGGTAATCCGTGAACTGCTCGGGCGTTCCCGGGCGCGGGAAGAATCCGAGTTTTTCCAGTCGCTCCTTGACGTCAGCGCTGGTTGCGCTGTCCACCCAGTGCTTGTTCAGGCGCTGGATGATCGGGCGCGGAGTACCCGCGGGGGCGAGCAGGCCGTGCCAGCCCGCAACCACCACATCGAAACCCTGCTCTTTTGCCGTAGGCACATCAGGCGTCACCGAGATGCGCTGATCACTCAACACTGCCAGCGCGCGTGCCTTGCCGGCGCGGAAATGCTGGATCGCAGCCGGCCCCAGGACAATCACCTGCACCTCTCCGCCGAGCACTGCCGTCATCGCCGGACCACCGCCGCCCTTGTACGGCACATGCACCATGTCCATTTTGGTAATGCTGTTCATCATCGCCGCCGAGAGATGCAGCGTTGAACCGACGCCGCTGGTCGAGAAGTGCAGCTTCTTCGGATTGGCACGGACGTGATCGACCAGTTCCTTCATCGACTTCGCCGGCACTCCGAGATTGACCACCAGGTAGTTGGGTGCCTCGGAAATCTGTCCGATCGAGGTCAGATCCTTCGCCGGGTTGAGCTTCATGTCCGGATAGGTCACCGGGCCGCTCGCGTAAACCAGCGAAGCAATGGTAAAGGTGTATCCGTCGGGCGCCGCCTTCGAAGCCATGTCGAGCCCGAAATAGCCACCAAGGCCAGGCCGGTTGTCGGCAACGATCGGCTGCCCAAGCTTTTCACTCAGGCTCTGCGCGACGATGCGCCCGAGGATGTCAGTCGAACCGCCCGGCGGGAAGGGCAACACCAGCCTCAGCGGCCGGTTGGGGTATTGCTGCTGCGCCAGAGACGGTGACACCAGCCCCAGAGCCAGCAACATGAGGGCAAGAAGCTGCAGCACAGCCGTCACACGACGCTTGCAGACGACAACTAAACCCCGGGATGACTGCGCATTGCGGATGTTTGATTTCATTACAGAACCTCCTCCTGGTTTTTATCAGCTGCTCGTTATTTTCACGGCAACCTGATCAATCCTAGCATCAATCCCCGCCCCGGATGCAGCCCTGCACAGGCGAATTCTCCCAGCAAGCGGTATCATCCGCACTCCACTGTAATCACACCCATTACAAAACATGACCAGCGTCAGCTACGAAAACGCCGCCACCGCGGCCCTGTCCTCCTCCGCGCCGCGCATCCTGCAACAAATGCTCGCCCTCGACGACTTCGAGGATGCCGCCCGTCGCGGCATTCCGCGGCCGATCTTCGGCTACATCAACGGCGGCGCCGAAACCAATGCCTCGCTGCGCGACAACCGCGCGGTGTGGGACGAACTGCAGTTCATCCCGAAAACGCTGGTCGATACCGGCGATCGTGGCCTCAAAACCATGCTGATGGGCACGCAGTATGACCTGCCCTTCGGCATCCCGCCCATGGGCGGCACCGGCATGGCCTGCGCAGACGGTGACGTGGCACTCGCCCGCGCCGCTGCCCGCAACAACATTCCAATGGTAGTCAGCGGCGCCGCGCTCACTTCGCTGGAGCGGGTCAAGCAGGAAGGCAAGACCGCCTGGTTCCAGGCCTATCTGCCGGGCGAAGACGACGTGATCAAACAATTGATCACCCGCGTCGAAAAAGCCGGATACGACACGCTGGTGCTGACTGTCGATGTCCAGGTGCTCGCCAATCGCGAGAACAATGTGCGCACCGGTTTCAGCACGCCGCTGCGTCCGTCACTGCGCCTCGCCTGGGACATGGGCATCCGCCCGCGCTGGGGGCTGTCGATGCTCAAACACACGCTGAGCCATGGCATGCCGCATTTCGAGAACATGGGCCCGCGCGTACCGATGATCTCCGCGCTCAACCGTCAGGCCGGTCGCCGCGACCGCTTGTCCTGGAAGCATGTGGAGTTAATGCGCCAGCTGTGGAAAGGCAAACTCGTATTGAAAGGCATCCTCGATCCGCAGGACGCCGCGCGCGCGCGTGATGCCGGTGTCGACGGCGTGATGGTGTCGAACCACGGCGGCCGCCAGCTCGACGGCGCAGTAAGTCCGCTGCGCATGCTGCCCGGTGTGAAAGCCAATGCCGGCAATATGGCGGTGATGATGGACAGCGGCATCCGCCGCGGCACCGATGTACTCAAGGCACTGGCCCTCGGCGCCGACTTCGTCTTCATCGGCCGGCCCTTCCTCTACGCCATCGCCATCGGCGCCGAACACGGCGCACAGCACGTCATCAACCTGATGCGCAGCGAACTGATGACCGACATGGCACTGATCGGCGTGAATGCGACGAAGGAAATGAAACCGGAGATGCTGCTGGATCTGCGGGCTTACAATTGGCAGGGGGCGGGAGTTAAGAAATAATCAATAAAAACAGATGGTTATTGTTCGCCAATTAGCTCAGACATTTAACTCCCTCTCCCCGTAGCCTTACGGGGAGACAAGGGCACACTTGAAGCGAAGCAGGGTTGGGGTGAGGGGCCTCCGCGGCGCCTGTGGTTCCCCCTCACCCTAGCCCTCTCCCCATCAGTCGATGGGGAGAGGGAACACATTCCTTAAACCGCCCCGGCAGTTTTCAATTCAGCGATCTGCGCCGCCGAATAACCCAGTTCGCCAAGAATCAGATCGGTCTGCGCGCCGATCGCCGGCACCGGATCCATCCGCGCCTCGAAGCCCTCGAAGGTCGCCGCCGGCAGCAACGCCGGGATCGGCCCTGCCGGTGTATCGACCTCCCGCCAGCGATTGCGCGCCTGCAACTGCGGGTGATCCCAGACCTGGTCCGGTGTATTGAGCCGTGAATTCGCGATGTCAGCGACATCCAGCTTGGCCACTACCTCGGCACTCGTCCACGCCGCGAAGGTGTTTTCGATCAGCGTCACCACCTCGGCCCGCGCCGCAGTACGCTTGGTGTTGTTGTCGTAACGCGGGTCCTTCGCCAGTTCCGGCCGGCCCAGCACCTTGTCGCAGAAATTTGCCCATTCGCGCTCGTTCTGGATGCCGAACAGCACATCGCCGTCCTTGGTGCGGAAACGCCCGTAGGGCACGATGGTCGCGTGGTCCGGCCCGCTGCGCCGCGGCGCCTTGCCCGAGTAATGCGTGTAATACAGCGGATGCCCCATCCACTCCGCCATGGTCTCGAACATGGTGAGGTCGATATGCGTGCCTTCGCCGGTTCGCTCGCGTGTGTACAACGCAGCAAGGATCGCGGCATAGGCATGCAGCCCGGTGCCGATGTCGGTAATCGAAATACCCACCTTCGCCGGCGACTCCGGCGTGCCGGTCAGCGACAGCACCCCCGCCTCGCCCTGCACCAGCAGGTCATAGGCTTTCTTTTTCGAGTAAGGACCGGTCGTGCCGTAGCCTGACACATCACAGACGATCAGCTTCGGGTGTTTCGCACGTAATTCCGCAGCACCCAAACCCAGCCGCTGCGCCGCGCCGGGCGCGAGGTTCTGGATGAACACATCGGCTTCGGCGATCAGCTTCGCCAGGATGTTCTTCGCCTCCGGATGTTTGACATCCAGCGTCAGGCTTTCCTTGGAACGGTTGAGCCAGACGAAATAGGCCGACTGCCCCATAACCGTCTGGTCATAGTCGCGCGCAAAGTCACCGACCCTGGGCCGCTCGATTTTGATCACCCGCGCGCCGAGGTCGGCGAGCTGGCGTGAGCAGAACGGTGCGGCGACGGCTTGTTCGAGGGCGATGACGGTTATGTTCGATAAGGGAAGTTTGGACATGAGCAATTCCTAGGCCTTCAATTCCGCGGCGACACCCCGCAACTGGTCGAGAGCGTTTTCCAGATCTTCGATGATCTCCTGCGCCAGCACATCAGGCTCGGGAAGGTTCTCCGAATCTTCCAGGCTCTTGTCCTTCAGCCAGAAGATGTCGAGGTTGAGCTTATCGCGCTTGAGCAATTCGTCGTAATCAAAGCAGCGCCAGCGGCCCTCTGCATTGTCCTCACCCCACGTCCCCTTCCGCTCATGGCGGTTATCCGGGTTGTAGCAAGCCACAAAATCCGCGAGATCAGCCGCCTTCATCGGATTGGTTTTCAGCGTGAAGTGCATATTGGTGCGCAGGTCATACACCCACAGCTTGCTGGTCCAGGCTTTTTCCTGCGCAGGCTTGGCATCGAAGAAGAACACGTTCGCCTTGACGCCCTGTGCGTAAAAAATCCCGGTCGGCAAGCGCAGCAGCGTATGCACATCAAACTGTTGCAACAGGTTGCGGCGCACGGTCTCGCCCGCCCCACCCTCGAACAGCACGTTATCCGGCAACACCACCGCCGCGCGGCCATTCACTTCCAGCAGCGTCTTGATGTGCTGGATGAAGTTGAGCTGCTTGTTCTTGGTCGAGGTCCAGAAATCCTGCCGCTCGTAGGAAGTGTCTTCCTTCTCCAGATCGCCTTCTTCGTTGACGATGGAGATGCTGCTTTTTTTGCCGAAGGGCGGATTGGTCAGCACCATGCTGAAACGGTCGCCGGGATCGGCCGCGAGGCTGTCCGTGCCCGAGCGCACCGGACAGGGATCGGCGTTGATGCCGTGCAGATACAGATTCATCACGCACAGCCGGCCGGTGCCCGGCACCAGCTCCCAGCCGTGCACGAAATTCTGGCGCAGGTGTTTTTTCTGGTCGGGGTCGAGCTTGCGGCCGAATTGCTTCGATACCCAGTCATGTGCCGCCAGCAGAAAGCCGCCCGTGCCGCATGCCGGGTCGCAGACCGTGTCATCCGGCTGCGGACGCATCACCTCGACAATCGCCTTGATTAACTCACGCGGCGTGAAATACTGGCCCGCGCCTTTCGGTGACTCCGACGCGCTCTTGGCGAGCAGCCCTTCGTAAATGTCGCCTTTGACATCCGCCTCCAGCGACATCCACTGCTCCGGCTCGATCAGATCCACGATCAGCCGCTTCAGCGTCGCCGGGTTCTGGATGTCCTGCCGCGCCTTCTTGAAAATCTCGCCCAGCATGCCGGGCTTTTTGCTCAGCGCATCGAGGATATGCCGGTAATGCACCTCCAGCTCGTCACCATCCTTCGCCAGCAGGCTCGGCCAACCCAGCGCAGGCGGCACGATCGGCGGCCGGTTGAACGGCGGCAAGGTCTGCTCATGCGCCATTTTCAGGAACAGCAGAAAGGTGATCTGCTCCGTATAGGCCATGTACGACAGCCCGTCGTCGCGCAGCACATGCGCGAAGTTCCAGGCCTTGTTGACGATTTGCTGGGATGCGTTGCTCATGATTTCTTTTGTGGGATGCGTTCCGATTTTATTCCACAACTTCTATTCCACAGTTTCCATTCCACACTCAGGCCAGTTTTTCCAGCACGCCGGACGTTTCCGGCGCGTCCTCCCCCAGCAATGCCAGCGCGCGCTTCGCGCCGGCGCGCACACGTGCTTTCAACTTGCTGTCCATGCCCTCGACCGCTTCGAGCAACAGGAAATCACTTTTGTGCATCAAGGCCTGCGCCAGCACCGCGGCCTGGAACACGTCTTTTTCGCGCTTGGGGTTATCCGCCCCGGTGCGCAGCGAATACAGCGCCAGTTTATGCAGGCAAAACCAGCCCGCGTGCGGCACGGTCACCGGTACCATGCGGTCGCGCCCGATCAGCACCGACGACTCCGTGTCCCGCAGCAGATACTCCAGATACGGCAAGCCCATCGCGTGTGCGTTGAGTTCGGGTACGGCGATGGCTTTATAGGGCACGCCGCGCGCAGGCACCAGCAAATCCACCTTCAACTTGCGGCCGCGCACCTTGAACGAAGTGGACGGCCCGCCCCGTTTCAGCGTCGGCACCTCGTGAAACGGCAGGCCGGTCTTCTTGAGCAACCCAAAAAAACCATCATCGGGTGTTGCGGCGAGTTCAATGCGTCCCGCCCGCGCCACGTCCACGTCTTCGGTCATCGCCATCGGCAGCACAGACACGCCCAGCTCGTTGAGAATCACGCCGTACGCATGCGTACCGACCAGCACCCCGCCGCCGCCGAACACACCGGCGTTGAACAGCGACGCCACCGTCACCAGCGTCGAATTGTCGGCGCTGTAAAAGCCGATACGCCGCAGTTTCCGGCAGTAATCGGCGATCACCGCCTGCTCTTGGATTTCCTGCTGCGCCTGCGCGAGTTTTGCCGCGGTCGCCTCATCGGACACCGCACCCAGATATTCAGTAACACGCTTGCCGCTTGCGTCGTAGCGGTAACGATAGACAAACTGCCCGCCAGCCCGCTGCTCCGTTTGCAGGCTGCCCGCCGTCAGCAACGGCACCGCACGTTGCGCCAGCGCCAATTCCTTCGCCTGGGCATAGGCCGTGTGCAGCGACAAATCAAAATAATTTAATGAAATCAATTATTTATGCTTTTGTGGAATACGATTCGATGTTATTCCACAACGCTACCTGAAACGCCGGTGCGGCGCAAGCGCTGGGGGATGGCCCGACAGCGATCACCCGCCGGCAGCGGCCCGCTTGCGGCCCCGGCGGGCTGCAGCCTTGGGCGCATCGGCACGCGTAGCGCGGATGCGTTCGAGCAGCGCCGAAGCCGGTTCATCATTCGGGTCTTGGGGTACGAGCCTGCCTTCGAAGGCGCGTTTGAGGATGGATTGGCGAAGACGAGAAGTATGTACAAGTTGCCTCTCCACTCCCTCACCAGCCTTCTCGATAACCGACAATTTTTCATCTGCCTGCACAGCAATCTGCTTCTGCTCATTGATTGGCGGCAAAGGAATCGGCATGCCGTGCAACGTAGACAAGCTGATGTTGTGCTGCCCCGCCGAAGAAGCGGCTTTTGATTCTATAAATGCACGCCCCTTCTGGCTCGCCAGAAAAAAATGAACCCAGAACGGGATATTTGCGGCATCCACAAATCGAAAGCGAAGCAAGTACGAAGCAAAACTATATGCACGATCAAGCGGTTCCCGCACTACCGCTGATTTTCCGACAAGTCTAATGCTGCCATTAGTCCGACACGTTAAGAGGTCACCAGGAACCAATTCATCTCCGGATTCAAAATCCAGCTTCGTCAGTGAAAACTTCAAATCCGACAAATCAATACGGCCATTTGCCACATTTGGAATTCTCAATACCGGCACATACCTACCGTCGTATCCGCATTTCACCGAGGTTCCGTATTCGCTACGTAAAACCAATTGCTCTACCGTCGCCCAGCGCCACCCCTCCGGCAGCTCCGGCAGGTTGGCGGCATCGGGTTTCGCCGGTTCGGGGTATTTGTCTTTCCAGTTTTTCGGCGGCGCTTTGCCTGCGGCGGCGAATTTGCCGAGCTGGGCTTGCTCCCATTTCTTGCGGCGCTCGGCGAGGATGCGTTCGAGCAACTGGCTGGCGGTTTCGGCCGGCGGATGGGTCTTGCGCCATTCCGCCGTGAGCCGTCCCTCGACCGCCGCTTTCAGCACCGCGGCGCGGTAGCGCTTCAGCTTGGCGCGGGCGCGCTCCAGCGCGGCGACGCTGGCGTCGAGGTCTGAAAACAACTCATCAACTTTACGAATGATGCGAACTTGCTCAGTAGCTGGCGGCAAACCAATCTCAAATTCACCTATTTGCTCAAAATCAACTCTTGGTCGGTCGCCAGCATTAAGACGGCTTGAAAAATTAACAAAATCACGCGCATTAAGACGGAATCTTAAAAAATCTGACCTCAGATGCTTTTGATCTGGAAGAACAATGAATTCCGCTGATGCAAGGCCCTCGAAATCTGGTTTCGCGACCTTGTTCAAATACGGGCGTAAGCGGCCATATAAAACGTCATTCGGTAAAAAGTGTGCAGCCGAACTTTTCACTTCACTCGCAGGAATCGAGCCAAGGATTCGAGTGGTATGAGCCTCTACATTATCCATCCCTATAAATGACAGATCAGGCCGAGCGGAAGGAGACACCCGCACCGAACGAGGCTGAACCACTTCTTTTAGCTTTGCGGATACCCAACCGGATGGAAAACTAGAACTCGTCACGCCGCCAACCTTTCATTCAATTCCTCCAGCAGCTTCGGCAACTTTTCCCCGAACAGCTGATGCACCTTGCCCAGCCCGCCCATGCCGCTGAAGGGCACTTCATCAAAATCCGCCGTTTCGATGGCGAGGCTTTGCGCGATGTGGTCGCGGATGGCGTCCAGCCACTGCCGCTGCTCGGGCGTGAATTTCCCGCCCTGCTGTTCCTGCTCGGCGAGCCAGGCGCTGTAGTTCTGCTCCACTTCGGCGCGCACCGGCAGCACCGGCTCCTGCGGGTGGATGGCGTGGCGCACCAGCGCCACCAGATCGACCAGCGCCGCGCCGCCGCCCTTCGCCTTGATCTGATGCGGCTCGGCGGCTTCGTGGGCATTCCACAGCATACGGATGGATTCCGGTTCGTCCGGCTTGATCGCAAACGGCGGCCGGTTGAGCTTGGCCGCGAGTTCCTTCACATGCCGGTAGCGCAGGCCCGCGCGATAGGGTTTGCTGTAGAGCAACTGGATCGCCTCGATCTCGTCCTTGTGATCTCTGATGAACTGCTTGAAGTCGGCGACCAGTGAACGGGCGCGTTCCATCGAGCTTTCGTCGAAGGCAGCCTTGAGCAGCGTGTCCGGAGTGACTTCGTCGATGATTTGTTCCAAGCTGGCTTTGATGGCCAGAATCAGCCTGCGCAGATCGGGATTGTGCAGCGGCTTCAGCGCCTCAGCCATTGCTGTCTGCTCGGCGGCATCGAGCTGCTGTTCGGTGGGCTCGGCATCGGGTTCCAGCTTGAACTGTTCGATGGCGCGGGCAATGGTCTGGTCCGGGTCGATGCTGCTCAACAGCTTCGCGGTGAGCGCCTTCAACGGCAGGCCGGCGGTTTTGCCGACTTCAGCGCGCTGGCTGTCATCCATCTCGCGGTCGAGGCGCGCCAGCCGCGCGGCGAGCGTGGATACGAGGTCGCCGTGCACCATGCCTTGCGCCGTCATCTGCAGCAGTTTTTCCAGCGGCACGCTGGGCTGGCGGTCGAGCGGCTTGGAGATGGTCTTGTCGGTTTCGCAGACGCCGACGGCATCGACAATCACGAATTTGGTCTTGGCATGGGCGTCGGGCGTGCGCGCCCTGAGGTCCGAAGGCTTGATCACGCGCACGCCGCGACCCTTCATCTGCTCGAAATAGGCGGCAGAGCTGATGTTGCGCATGAACAGCAGGCATTCGATGGCCTTGACGTCGGTGCCGGTAGCGATCATGTCCACGGTGACGGCGATGCGCGGGTTGTAGCTGTTGCGGAACTGCTGCAGCAGGTCGTGCGGGTCGGCGCCGGTAGTCTTGGAGGTGATCTTCTGGCAGAAGTCGTTGCCCTTGCCGAACTCGGTGCGGATGATCTTGACGATGTCCTCGGCGTGCAGGTCGTTCTTGGCGAAGACCAGGGTTTTCGGGACTTCCTTGCGGCCGGGGAAGATTTCGGTGAACAGCCGGTCGCGGAAGGTCTGCACCACGAGGCGGATCTGCTGCTCGGCGACCACGTCGCGGTCGAGCTGGTTGGCGGTATAGGTCAGGTCGTCGGCCAGTTCGGCGAGGCGCTTTTTCTTGCTGCGGCGGTCGCGGTGCGGCACGAAGTGGCCCGGCTGCTTCGCCAGCTTGGCGCCACCCTGGGTGATCTGGGTTTCGATGCGATAGACGTCGTAGCCGACGTTGACGCCATCGGCCACGGCTTTTTCGTGCGAGTAGTCCTGCACCACATTGCCCTTGAAAAAGCCGATGGTCTGCGGCGTGGGCGTCGCGGTGAGGCCGATCAGCGAAGCGTCGAAATATTCCAGCACCTGCCGCCAGACGTTGTAGATCGAGCGGTGGCATTCGTCGATGACGATGAAGTCGAACTGCTCGATGGGGATTTTCGGGTTGTAGACGACGGGCAACGGTTCCTTGACCAACGGGCTGGCGGATTCATACATGGAATCGTCTTCGCCCGTTTCATCAAAGGCCTCTTCCCCTTTGAGCATTGAATACAGTCGCTGGATGGTGGTGATGCAGACCTTGGCCGCGGGGTCGATGGTGTTTTTCTTCAGGTGCTGGACGTTGAACTCGTCCGTGAAGTTCATGTTGTTGGCCGGACTGACGAAGGTCTGGAACTCATTGAGCGTCTGTTTGCCGAGGTTGTTGCGGTCCACCAGGAACAGGATGCGCTTGGCCTTGCCGTATTTGATCAACCGGTAGCAGAAAGAACAGGCGGTGAAAGTCTTGCCCGAGCCGGTGGCCATCTGGATCAGCGCACGCGGCTTGTTCTGCGCCAGCGATTGTTCAAGATTGCGGATGGCTTCGGCCTGCACGCCCCACAGATTGGGATCGCTCAGTTCGGGCAGGTGGCGCAGGTTTTCACGCAGCTGCGCATCGAGCTGCATCAGGCGCTTCAGTTCTTCCGGCCGGTGAAAGGTGAAGACCTCACGGCTGCTGAAATCGGGTTCAAGGCTGTTGGTGAACTGCGTGACCGCACCGGTGGATTCATAGGCAAAGGGCAGCGGCTTGCGGTAATGCGGCAGGCCGTCGGGCAGGCCCAGCGTGTATTTACTGGACTGCACTTCAACGCCGACCAGCGGATGGCCTTCGGGCTTGGCCTCGACGATGCCGATGACCTTGCCTTCGACATACAGCAGGTAATCGGCAAAGCCGCTTTTCAGCGGAAATTCGCGCACGGCCACGCCGGGACCGGCCATGATATTCATGGCCTTGTGGTCCTGTACGAGCCAGCCACAAGCAAGGAGCTGCTTGTCAATTTCTACTCTGGCTTGTTGTTCGGGGGTCAGCGGCAAAGTGTTATTCCGTCAGGTTCCCGTGCGTGGATAGCGTCCCGTGATCAGCGTCTGATTGTATCGGGTGTACTGCCTGCTACAACTCCGCATTCAACAAGTCCACATACCGCCGATAGCTGAACACCCTTCCCCGCCGCCGCTCGTTGAGCCGCCCCACGATACCGAGTTTCTCCAGGTGCGCCAACGATTTATTGATGGTCGCAGGCGTCAGTTTTGTTGCGCCCGCCAGCGCGCCGGCCGTGGCAATCGGCTGACGCTGCAAGGCTTCATGCACAGCCAGTACCGAGGTTGATACACGCCCCAGTTCCACAATCTGTTCGCGATCGGCATTGACCAGCTTGAGCAAGGCATTGGCCGTGGCCACCACCTGCGCCGCGCTAACTTCCACGCCCTCGGCAAAGAATTCCAGCCAGGCCTCCCAGTCGCCGTGTTGGCGCACGCCGTCCAGCAGCTCGTAATAGCGCGCGCGGTGCGTTTTGAAATAGAGGCTGGGGTACAGCATCGGCTCGCGCAGCACGCCATCAGCCACCAACTGCAGCACGATCAGCAGCCGGCCAATGCGTCCGTTGCCGTCAAGAAAGGGATGGATGGTTTCGAACTGCACATGCGCGAGCGCGGCCTTGAGCAGCGGCGGCGTGGGCTCGGGCTGGTCGTTAAGAAAGCGCTCCAGCGCACCGAGGCAATCTGCCAGCGCTTCGGCTGGCGGCGGCACAAAGGCCGCGTTGCCGGGGCGGGTGCCGCCGATCCACACCTGCGAGCGCCGCACTTCGCCCGGCGCCTTGCCGCGCCCGCGCGGGTGTTCGAGCAGCACCTTGTGCATGTCGCACAGCAGGCGCAGGCATAGCGGCAAACCGCCGCGCAGCTTGGCGAGTCCCTCCTCCAGTGCCGCCACACAGCGGCTGACCTCCTGCGCGTCGTCGAGCGGCACGCCCGGTTGCTCGTCAATCTCGTACAGCATCAGGTCGGCCAGCGAGGATTGCGTGCCTTCGATCTGCGAAGACAGCACGGCTTCCTTGCGAACAAAGCTGTAGAGCAGCAGCGCGGCGTTGGGCAGCTGAGTGCAGACGGCATCCACCCGGCCGAGAGCCACCAGCGCGTCGTCGAAGCGGCGGCGCAGTTCGGGGCTCCAGTCGATGGGCGGGGTCGGCGGCAACGGCGCCGGCACATAGGCCTGGAAAGGCTCGGTAGCGGTGGTGACCGTGACGTAGCGGCCGGGGGTGGGCCTGCGCATGGCGCTGATCCTAAAATAAGGAACAGCGTTATTTTACGTTAATAAGTTATCGTAAATCAATGAGGCGGCTTATTTTACGATCGTTAGCACCAATAGAGCAGAAAAATGTAACTAACCTATTGTTTTTATTACTCTTTTAAAACGACCTCGGCATCCCGAGAATATGCTCGCCCACAAACGACAGGATCAGGTTGGTCGAGATCGGGGCGACCTGGTAGAGGCGCGTTTCGCGGAACTTGCGTTCAACGTCGTATTCCGCGGCGAAGCCGAAGCCACCATGCGTCTGCAGGCAGGCGTTGGCCGCTTCCCAGGAGGAATCGGCCGCGAGCAGCTTGGCCATGTTGGCTTCGGCGCCGCAGGGTTGTTTCGCATCGAACAGCGCGGCGGCCTTGTAGCGCATCAGGTTGGCGGCTTCGATGTTGACGTAGGCCTTGGCGATGGGGAACTGCACACCCTGGTTCTGGCCGATGGGGCGGTCGAATACCACGCGCTCTTTTGCATACTTGGTAGCGCGGTCGATGAACCAGTAGCCGTCGCCTATGCATTCGGCGGCGATCAGGATGCGCTCGGCGTTGAGGCCGTCGAGGATGTATTTGAAACCCTTGCCCTCCTCGCCGATCAGGTTCTCGGCCGGCACTTCGAGGTTGTCGATGAAGAGTTGATTCGTTTCGTGGTTGACCATGTTGCGGATCGGCTTCACTTCCAGGCCTTTGCCGATCGCTTCGCGCAGGTCGACGATGAATATCGACATGCCTTCGGATTTTTTCTTGACCTGGTCAAGCGGCGTGGTGCGCGCGAGCAGGATCATCAGTTCGGAATGCTGGATGCGCGAGATCCACACCTTCTGGCCGTTGACGATATATTTATCGCCCTTTTTGACGGCAACGGTCTTGATCTTGGTGGTGTCGGTGCCGGCGGTCGGTTCAGTGACGCCCATCGACTGCAGCCGCAATTCACCGGTGGCGATCTTGGGCAGATATTTTTTCTTCTGCGCGTCGGAGCCGTGGCGCAGCAGCGTGCCCATGTTGTACATCTGGCCATGGCAGGCGCCGGAGTTGCCGCCGCTGCGGTTGATCTCTTCCATGATGATCGAGGCCTCGGTCAGGCTCAGACCCGAACCGCCGTATTCCTCGGGCACCAGCGCCGACAGCCAGCCGGCTTCGGTCAGCGCCTGGACAAAGGCTTCGGGATAACCGCGCACGTCATCAACCTGCTGCCAATAGGCGCTGTCGAACTGGTTGCACACGGCGCGCACGCCGTCGCGCAGGTCGGTATGGTCGGAGGTTTGGGGGATGGAGAGCATGTTTTACCTGACTGAGTGAGTATCAAATGGTAATACGGTGCTTCCCTACCCTCACCCTAGCCCTCTCCCGCCCGGGCGGGAGAGGGAACCAAACATTCAAGCTCCCTCGCCCCGCGCTAGCGGGGAGAGGGTTGGGGTGAGGGGCTGCGAAGCGCTGAAATATTTAAGCGATTATAAAGGATGGTCTTTCCGCTGCCCTCGCATTGGAGTCAGAGGGCAATCGTTCTAAACTCCGGGTTCCGCATACAGGAGGAACCGTGCAGACCGACCAGCAGACCCGCGCCACCGTGTGGCCGGATGAAATTTACGATGTACTCAAGGCAGCGGGCATTACCCAGGTCGCCTATGTGCCCGACGCAGGCCACGCCAAGCTGATCAACCGCTGCCATGCCGACAAGGCGATGCGCGCGGTATCACTGACCACCGAGGAAGAAGGTGTCGCAATGCTTGCCGGTGCCTGGATGGGCGGTGCAAAAGGCGTGCTGCTGATGCAGTCCAGCGGCGTCGGCAACTGCATCAACATGCTGTCGATGTATGAGGAATGCCGTCTGCCGCTGCTGATGATCGTCACCATGCGCGGCGTCTGGGGTGAATTCAATCCCTGGCAGATCGCAATGGGCGGCAGCACCGCGGCGGCGCTGGAGAATGCCGGCGTCATCGTGCATTCGGTCGACCGCGCGGAAGACGTCAAAGAGACCGTCCATGCCAGCGCTGCTCTCGCCTTCAATACCCAACGCCCGGTCGCGGTGCTGATTCAGCAGCGCGTAATAGGCTTCAAGAATTGGAATAAATAAATGGCCACGAAAAAAACTGCCGGACTCGACCGCCGCAAAGTCGTCGCTGCCCTGCTCGCCGATCGCGGCGATGCGCTGGTCGTCACCGGCCTCGGTTCGCCGACCTATGACACCTACGCCGCCGGCGACCATGACCTCAACTTCTATCTCTGGGGAGGCATGGGCGGCGCGGCAATGGCGGGCCTCGGCCTCGCCCTCGCGCAACCGAAACGCCGCGTGCTGATAATCACTGGTGACGGCGAAATGCTGATGGGCCTCGGCGCGCTGGCGACCATCGCCTGCGAAGCGCCAAAGAATCTGGCGATCGCGGTGATCGACAACGGTCACTACGGCGAAACCGGCATGCAGCGCGCGCACACGGCGCGAGGTGTCGACCTAGCCGGCATCGCCAAGGCGACCGGTTTCAAATCGGCAACAACCCTGCAGTCGATGGCCTCGCTGCAGCGCTGGTTGCCGGCCTGGCATACAAAATCCGGCCCGGTGTTCGCTGACATCAAGGTCTCCGCCACACCCGCGCCGATGCGCCTGCCGCTGCGTGACGGGACGGCGATCAAATATCGTTTCCGGACGGCTTTGTTGGGGTCTAAAGCGGTGGAATGACGCTTCAGTGGTTACCCCTCACCCCAGCCCTGCTTTGCTTCAAGTGTGCCCTTGTCTCCCCGCGAGTGCGCGGGGAGAGGGAGCAGTTTTTTGGTTTTGTTTTAATTCCCTCTCCCCAAATGCTTTTGGGGAGAGGGTTAGGGTGAGGGGCAACCCATGAAGGGCAATACACAGCGCGGCAAAACCTTCGCCCGCCAACTCAGAAAATCCGAAACCGATGCCGAGCGCAAAATCTGGCAGCAGTTGCGCAGCCGGATTCTGAGTGAAGCCAAGTTCCGCCGCCAGCACCCGGTAGGCCCTTATGTTGTTGATTTTATTTGTATAAATGAAAAGCTCATCATTAAACTGGATGGCAGTCAGCATCAGCAACAACAGGACTACGATGCAGCCCGCACAGCGTTTCTGGAACAGGCGGGGTATCGGGTTTTACGGTTTTGGGATAACGATGTGTTGGTGAATACTGAAAGTGTTATGCAGGTTATTTTTGAAGCTCTTGTTAGCCCCTCACCCCAACCCTCTCCCCGCGAGTCCGCGGGGAGAGGGAGCTAAAAGCGATGAAAGTGAATCGTGATGGTCGATAACTCCAAAAACCTGAAGCAATACAAAATGTTCATCGGCGGCGAATGGGTCGATGCCGCTTCCGGCGACACCTTCCCCAGCGACAATCCCTACACTGCGCAACCCTGGGCGCTGATCCCGCGCGCGGGCAAGGCGGATGTGGATCGCGCGGTCGAGGCCGCGCATAAGGCACTGACGACCGGCGAATGGCCGAAGTGCAACGCGACCAAACGCGGTGCACTGTTGCGCAAGCTCGGCGACCTGATCACCGAGCACGCCAAAGCCCTCGCCGAAACCGAGGTGCGCGACAACGGCAAGCTCTATGCCGAGATGAGCGCGCAGACCGCGTACATGGCGCAGTGGTATTACTACTTCGGCGGACTCGCCGACAAGATTGAAGGTTCGGTGATTCCGATCGACAAGCCCGACACCTTCAACTACACGCGTTACGAACCGATGGGCGTGATCGCGATGATCATTCCCTGGAATTCGCCGCTGCTGCTGCTGGCGTGGAAACTCGCCCCTGCACTCGCCGCCGGCAACACCGTGGTGGTCAAACCCTCGGAATACACCTCGGCCTCGGCGCTGGAATTCATGAAACTGATTGAAGCCGCGGGATTTCCGCCGGGCGTGGTCAATGTGGTGACCGGTTTCGGCGCGGAAGCCGGCACGCCGCTGGTGGAACATACAAAAGTCGCCAAGATCGCCTTCACCGGCTCGGACGCCACCGGCCAGCGTATTTATGAAGCAGCGGCCAAAGGCCTCAAGCGCGTCAGCATGGAACTCGGCGGCAAGTCGCCGAACATCGTGTTTGACGACGCGCAGATCGACAATGCCGTCAAAGGCGTAATTTCCGGCATTTTCGCCGCCACCGGGCAGACCTGCATCGCCGGTTCGCGGCTGCTGGTGCAGCAGTCCATCCATGATCAATTCGTGGAAAAGCTGGTGACGCTGGCGAAAACCGCGAAGATGGGCAATCCGATGGAGCTGACCACGCAGGTCGGCCCGGTCACCAATCCGCCGCAGTTCGAAAAAATCCTCTCCTACATCGACATCGCCAAAAACGAAGGCGCGAAGCCTGTGCTCGGCGGCGCCAAGGCCACGCGCCCGGAATGCGGCAGCGGCTGGTTCGTCGAGCCGACCATATTCACCGGGGTCAACAACGCGATGCGCATCGCACAGGAAGAAGTCTTCGGGCCGGTGCTGTCGGTGATTCCGTTCAAGGATGAAGAAGAAGCCATCGCCATCGGCAACGATGTCGTCTTTGGGCTCGCCGCCGGCGTATGGACACAGAACATGCGCCGCGCCTTCCTGATGAGCGAAAAACTGCAGGCCGGCACGGTCTGGGTGAATACCTATCGCGCAGTGTCCTTCATGTCACCCTTCGGCGGCTACAAACGCTCGGGCATCGGCCGCGAAAGCGGTCAGGACATGATCTACGAATACCTGCAGACCAAGAGCGTGTGGATTTCCACCGCGACCGAGGTTCCCAACCCCTTCGTGCTGCGCTGACTGACACGGACGGGCCGGCGCATGCGGACCTTCGTCAAACTGCTGCTGGCCTCCGGCGCCCTGCTGCTGATTTCCGCACTCTGGCTCCGGCACAACCTGCCCGAGCCGGGCCTGCTGGTGACGGAACTGCTGGAGGAGCCGGAACAGGTCAAGGTCAGGGAAACCCCCTTCGAGACCAGTGTCGGCGGCGTGACCTACCGCATCGAACCGCTGTTCAGTTACGACCTGCAGGGGCTGGTGGTCAGCAAGCACGACAGCGACACCTGGTGGGATTACCTCCACCGCGAATGGAATGACCACCTGAACGTGGTCGACCTGTGCGTAATCTGGGGCAACAACGCGAAGAGCGGCGCCTACCGCGATATCGAATTCTCCAGCGGCCAGTTCACCTGCAATTTCCAGGCATCGACGGCCGCCGCCTTCGCCGCATTCGACATGGCGGCCATCTCGAACAACCACCTGTTGACGGATGACCCGCTGGTCGCCAAAAAAATGCGCTCGGTCCGCATCGGCGATCAGGTGCGCTTCCGCGGCTGGCTCGCCGAATACTCACATAACCATAACGGCCAGGGCTTCCGGCGCGGCACCAGCACCGTGCGCAACGACACCGGCAACGGCGCCTGTGAAACCATCTATGTGAAGGATTTCGAGATCATCCGCCGCGGCGGCGGGCCGTGGCGCTCCATGATCTGGGTGGCCTGGGCGCTGATCGGAATCGGTCTGGTCGGCTGGTTCCGGCTGCCGCTGAATCACGATTAGGCGGATCAGCGATGCGATAAAAAAGGGCGCCGCAGCGCCCTTTTTTACAATGACCTGACTGGCCAGCCTGATCAGGCGCCTTCCGGCTTCACGAATCCCGGCGGCAGCGTTTCCTCAAACGACGGACGCGCGGTGATGCCGGCCGCCCACTTCGCCAGCTTCGGCGCGCGGCTGCGCCAGTCGTTCGGGTAGCGGAAATCGGTGTACTGAATCGCCACGCCCATCACGATGTCGGCGAGACCGAAACGGTTGCCGAGCAGGAACTCGCTGCCTTCCTTGATGGTTTTTTCAGCGAGATCGATGGCGCGGTCGATGCGCTGTTCTTCACGCGCTTTTTTCTCCGGCATCTGCTTGTCTTCCGGACGGCGATTTTCGAAAGCACGGGTAATGCCGGCGTCGATGATGCCGTTGCCGAGGGCCTGCCACCACTGCGACTGCCAGTAGCCGGCGGGGTCGCGCGGGGTCAGCGACTTGCCGTCGCTGTGATCAAGGTAATGCACCACCAGTTGCGATTCGAACATATAGCTGTCGGCACCAATCTCCAGCACCGGGATTTTCGACAGCGGGTTTTTGATGATGATCGGACTGTCGTCGGTCCACGGATCCTCGATGACAAACTCGACCGGCATGTTCTTTTCATGGATCAGCACGCGCGCCTTGCGCACGTAGGGTGATGTGGGTGAACCGTAGAGCTTCATGGTGTTGCAACTCCCTCAGTGGGTGGGCAAAAACGGCATTCTATCAGGGCCGCGGCGCACCCCCTTCCAATACCCCATCCGCAACATGGAATGTCGCTTTATCCGCCTCTGTGGCACTGCTACCATGCCCCGGCAAATCCTTCCTTTCCGGACCCTCTCATGATCACCGTTACCAAGCTCGGCAAGCACATCGGCGCCAGCATCACCGGCGTCGACCTGTCCAAACCACTGGACGACAACACCTTCGACCAGGTCAGCAAGGCCTTTTTCGACAATGAGGTCGTGGTGTTTCCGGGACAGAAACTGACACCCGAACAGCAGATCGCCTTCACGCAGCGTTTCGGCACACTGGAACACCATGTGCGCAAGGAAGCGCGCCTGGCGGATCATCCTGAAATCTTCATTTTGTCGAACAAAACCGACGCCAAAGGCAATGCCATCGGCGCCATGGACGCGGGCCGGTTCTGGCACAGCGACCTGTCGTACAAAACCCATCCCAGCCTGCTGTCGGCGCTGTATGCCCTTGAAATTCCGGTCAAGGACGGCAAACCGCTCGGTGATACGCGTTTTGCCAGCAGCACCGCCGCCTATACCGCGCTGCCGGATGCGATGAAACAGAAACTGGCCGGCCTTAAAAACATCCACAGCTATCGTGATTACCGCATCAAGAATTACGCCGCCCAGCAGGAAGACATGCGCCTCGGCATCCGCACCGTTCAGGAACATGCACCGACACCGGAGCAGTTGGCCAGTGTGCCGGATATGGCCACACCCGTAGTGCGTACCCACCCGGTCACCGGCCGCAAGGGATTGTTCGTCAGTGAGGGCCACACCTCGCACATGTATGACATGCCGCAGGAAGAAGGCGACCAACTGCTGCGCCAACTCTACGACCACATCACCAGCCCGGAATTTGTCTATACCCACAGCTGGAAGCCAGGCGACCTGCTGATGTGGGACAACATCGCCCTGCAGCACAAGGCGACATTCGACTATGACCCGCTGCCGCGCCTGCTCTACCGTACGACCGTACGCGGCCCGGCAGTTGCCGATTCGAAAGTACTCGCATGAAAGAAATCCGCATCCTCTCCGCCACCGGCATCCTCGGCTCGGGTTTCCGCGAAGAAACCCTGAAACGGGCGATGTCGCTGAAGCCCGATTTCATCGGTTCGGACGCCGGCTCCACCGATCCCGGCCCGCACCACCTCGGTTCCGGAGAACCGCAGTTCTCTGATGCGGCCTGCAAGCGCGATCTGCGGCTGATGATCATGGCTGCGCGCGCGGCAAAAATCCCGGTACTCGTCGGCTCGGCGATGACTGCGGGCACCGATGCGCAGGTCGACCGTCTCGCCGGCATCGTCCGTGAAATCGCGCGCGAGGAAAAACTCAATTTCAAGCTGGCGACCATCTACTCGGAACAGGATCGCGCTTACCTGAAGCGCCGGCTGAAGGAAGGCCGCATCAAGCCGCTGGCCAATGCGCCGGTGTTTGACGAAGGTGTGATCGACCGCAGCAGTCACATTGTCGGCATGTGCGGCGCCGAGCCCTATATCGAAGCACTGCAGAACGGCGCAGACGTGGTGATCGCCGGCCGCTCCAGCGATACCTCGATTTTCGCCGCCATGCCGGTAATGAAAGGCTTCAATCCGGCAACGGTCTGGCATATGGCCAAGATCATGGAATGCGGTGCGGCGAGCGTAGTGCTGCGCAAATACCCGGACTGCAACTTCGCCATTGTCACCGATGACCATTTCATCATCGAGCCGCCGAATCCCGATTACCGTTGCGATCCGACCAGCGTCGCCTCGCACAACCTGTATGAAAACTCGACGCCCTACGAGCTGATCGAGCCTTCCGGCATCCTCAACACCGTCAACGCGCGTTACGAAGCAATCTCCGACCGTGCCGTCAAAGTCTCCGGCAGCACTTTCAAACATGCCGAGCGTTATACGATCAAACTGGAAGGCGCCGAACTCGCCGGCTACCAGAGCATCGTCCTCGGCTCGGTGCGCGACCCCATCATCCTGCGCCAGTTCGACCACTGGCTGGAAAATCTGGTCAAAGCCGCGAAGGATCGCATTCGCGCGGTGATGGGCGACTCGATCGACAGCCAGTACCGGCTCGACATCCGCCAGTTTGGCCGCAATGCCGCGATGGGCGTACTGGAGCCGGACATGAGCATCGGCCATGAAGTCGGCCTGTTGTTCCAGATCACCGCACCGACGCAAAAACTGGCGACCGCGCTCGCCAAGTCTCTGAGCCACATCGCCGTGCATTACCCGGTCCCGGAGTGGACGGGGCTGATCACTTCGGTGGCCTTCCCATACTCGCCGGCCGAAATCGACAAGGGCGCGAGCTACCGCTTCAACATGAACCATGTCGTTGAACCGGATTCCCCGCTGGAAATGTTCCGCCTCAATTACGAGAACGTCTGATCATGGCCACCAAACTCTGGCAAGTCACCAAGCTGATCCGCAGCAAGAACTCGGGTCCATTCGAGCTGACCTTCGACATCATTTTCAAGGATCACGCCACTTATGAAAAGGTGCGTGACGTGAAGCTGATCAATGCCGACTGGTTCGCCAAGACCTACCGTCTGAAACCGGAAGTCGTCGCCATCATCAACTACGACGCGGCATCGGCGATCAAGATCACCATCCCGCGCCCGGTGATCTCCGGCGACATCGACGACGGCGATGTATTCGGCGGCCAGCAGTACGGCCCGCTGGTCGACCTGGAAGTGCCGGCATGACGCAGCAGGCTGGCGGGCTGATTACCGTCCGCCTCGATGTTGCAGCCGAACACGAAGCGGAATTCAAGGACTGGTACACACTGGAGCATGTGCCGCAGCTGACGGCCCTGCCCGGCTTTGTGCGCACGCGGCGCTACATCTGCCGGAAATGGAACAGCGATGCAGCCGACATCCGCTACCTCGCCTGGTATGAAACCGCAGACCACAGCGTCGAAGCAGCCAAGGACTTTCAGTACATCGTCGCCAATCCGACGCCGTGGTCGCTGCGCATGCGCAAGCTTTACGGCGACCAACGCGAACGCATGAATTTCCAGCTGATGTGCGAGGTCGGCAATATGCCGTCACTGGATGCGCCGTGGATGTATATCGTGCACACCGACATTCCCGATCATATCGTCGATGAATACAACGAGTGGTATGACAAGGAACACCTGCCGCGCTGCGTCGGCATTCCCGGTGTGCTGCGGGCGCGGCGCTTCATGTCGACCGGCATCCTCGGCGGCACTTCTGACAGCCCGAAATATCTGACCGCTTATGAGATGACCGGCCCCGATGTCTGGGAAAGCCCGGCGGCGCTGCAGGCACGCAAAACGCCGTGGACCGAAAAGATGCGCTCGCTGTTCAGCAATACGCGGCGCGCGCTGTATCAGCTGGTGGCCCCAAGCGTGACTCACGAGGAAGCCCTGAAACAGAAACGGGTATCCGTGAGCTGACCGGCAGTAACAGCCCTCCGCCGCGCGGCACCGGCAATGGTTTAGATCACTTTCTCCGCTTTCAAGGCCGCCAGTTCTTCCCGGGAAAGTCCAAGCCAGTCGCCATAAACCTCTTCATTGTTCGCACCCAGTTCCGCGCTGGGCTTGAGTTCGGGCGGCGTCTGCTTCTCGAAGCGCAGCGGGCTGCGTGCTGCCGCGATCCGGCCGTATTTGGGGTGCTCCATCCACTCCAGCATGCCCCGCTCATGCAGATGCCGGTCATTGGTAATTTCCGCGAGATCGCGAACGGGCGCGCAGGGAATGTGATTCGGCGAAAGGATGGCGAACAGTTCATCGCGCTTGTAGCGCGCCGCATACTCGCCAACAATCCGGTCGACTTCCTCACTGAGCGTCGCGCGCTTCTTGGCGGTATCGTATCGGGGATCGGACCCTAGGTCCTCCCGCCCCATCACTTTCGTCAGCGAAATCCAGTGTTTGTTATTGGTGCAAAGGATGGCAATGTATCCGTCCTTTACCGGATACACGCTGTACGGCGCCGACGCTCTTCCGCTATGCGTGTTGCCTGTTCGCTGCTCGAAATTGACCGGCCCGCCGTAATTTCCGGAGGCGAAGTACAGGCCAAGACTCGAGGCGAGCGAAAAATAGATGGCATCGAGCATCGCCACCTCAACCTTCTGGCCATGGCCGGTTTTTTCCCGCTCATACAGCGCAGTCACGACCGCCCCGTAGAGATGGACACCACAGGAAAAGTCGCAGAGTGCCGGGCCGATTTTTGTCGGCGGCCCGTCGGGGAATCCTGTGACGCTCATCGCCCCCGACATCGCCTGAATCGAGATATCCATCGCCGGGTATTCTTTGTAAGGTCCGCTACTGCCATAGCCGGAGCCTGAGGCCATGATCAGCCGGGGATTGACCTCGCGCAGCGCCTCATAACCGAGTCCCAGCTTGTCCATCTTTCCGGGCAGGAAGTTCTCCAGCAAGACATCGGCACGACGCGCCATGTCCAGCAGAATCTCGCGTCCGCGCCTGGTCTTGAGATTCAGGGTGACCGCCTGCTTGTTTGAATTCAACATGGCAAACGGCAGTGCCGCCCCGCCGATGAGGGTGCGCTGGCGCATCGACTCGCCTTCCAGCGGCTCGATTTTGATGATGCGGGCACCGGCCATGCCCATCAGGAATGTCGCATAAGGGCCGTTATAGATCTGCCCCAGATCAAGAACCGTAATACCGTGCAGGGGGCCTTGCTGATTCGTCACTGCCTGCCTCTCTTCATTTGATTTCTCTTCATGGTCAACTCCGGAATTCATATCGTTCTTCGATCAGTTACTTTTTCTTGCGCGCCAGAAATGCCGCCATGAGTCTGGACGGCTCATCGGTACGGCGGGCCTCCACGCACATCTCGATGCCGCGGCGGATGCTATCGGCCAATGACATGCGCTCCCAATCCCGCAGCAAGGACTTCTGCAAACGCACCGCCCGCGCACCGCTGATCAATATCGACTGGAGCCACTTTTCCACCGCATCGTCCAGTTCGGCAGCGGGAACGAGTTTTTGCACAAATCCGGACTGATGCATGTCTTTGGCATCGAAGATATCGCCGGTCAGAACGAGTTCAGCGGCACGTCCCCAACCCACCAAGGACGGCAGCAGTGCCGCCTCCATGCCGGACGGCAGGCCGACACGCACCTCCGGCATGCCGAATTTCGCATGATCCGCGGAAGCCCGCATATCACATGACGCTGCCAGCTCCATCCCCGCGCCAAAACAATAACCATTGATACGCGCAATGACAGGAACGGGACAGCGGCGTATCGCGTCACAGGCGTAATGGGTCAGCGTATGTTCCTCCTCAGCCTCCTCGACACTTAAGTCCTTCATTTCAGCCAGGTCAGCTCCGGCGATAAAAGACTTTTCACCCGCTCCGGTCAGCACGACGGCGCGCAGTTTTTCGTCCTGTGACAAGCTGGAGAATGCATTGGCGATGGCCCGTTTACCCGCCATGCCCAGTGCGTTGCGTTTTGCCGGATTGTTGATCGTCACATGAGCAATGTGTCCTGCATCACCCCGCTGATCAATACGGACAACAACGAGGTCGTCGCTTTCCGTTGCCGTCTTATTCAAAATATTCACCATCCCTGGACAATCCCGGAAATACGCCTGATTTCATTCACCATCCAGGAATAATAACGATAACGTCAACGACCCTCAATGCAATGGTCGAGGGTGTCGCCGCAAAACTGCTGTTAAAAAAGAAAGAGGCGCACTGCGGCGCCTCTTTCCTGAGGACCGAAAAACTCTTACATCGGCAGCGGCATGTCAGGCAAGCGCTTGACAACTTTGACGCGCTGCACGGTGTCGCCGGCCAGGTGGGTCCACACCAGCGCATCGCGCACCAGTTTATCGACGCGCGCATGCATCATGCAGCCTTCAGGGCCGTGGATTTCCATATTGGCCTTGGTCACGCGCTGCACCACTTCCTGCGAGTAGTTCATCACCAGCACGTTGTTGCCGAGATCCGGGAGCTTGCGGTCGCGCTCCCAGGCGGTGCGCAGCACGAAGGAGCGCAGCGCCTCGGTGAGCATGTACATCTCGTTCAACTTCAGCTGCACCAGTTGGTGGTCGATGACGTATTTGCCGGCGCGCTTGTAAGTCTTGGCGAAATGCATCGCCATGCCGACGGCATCTTCACAGATGCCCAGCGCATTGGCGGCGAGTTCGATATCGCCGAACTCGGACTTGTCATTGGCGCGCGCCTTGACGCCACCGTTGACTTCACCCATCACGCTGGAATTCGGAACACGGCAGTTCTCGAATATCAACTCACCGTTCTGGTAGAACCGCCAGCCGCGTTTATTGAACACCTTGCCGATGCGGAATCCCGGGGTGTCCTTCGGGATGATGAACATCGTCGTGCCCTGGCGGATGCCGACATCGGGATTGGTTCGCGCATCCACGAAAAACAGCTTGGCGACACTGCCGTTGGCGATAAACATCTTGCTGCCGTTGAGGATCCAGTCGTCACCGTCACGTTCGGCGCGCAGCTTCCAGCCGGCCTTGGGATCGTTTTCCGGCGGCATGCGGTTGTCGGAACCGGCATTGGCTTCGGTACCGCCCTTGCCCAGCAGATAACCATCATCTTCCATGAAGGGCTTGAGGAAACGCTCCTTCTGCTCCTTGGTGCAGGATGCCGCAACAAGATGGCTCCATTTCCAGCACTGGCTAAAGGTCTTGGATACCGAGCTGTCGCCGCGCGCCAGCTCAATCATCACCAGTGTTTGCGTGACAAAATCGGCTTCATGGCCGCCCCACTCCTTGGGCACAGCCAGCGTGCGGAAACCAAGCTGCGAGCCGCGTTTGATGATGCCCCAGTCAAAGGTCGCCTTGGGATCGGCGATCTGGTCGCGGGCCAGTGACATCGGCCGGATTTCCTCGTCGGAGAACCGTCGGGCTTCCGATTGCCAATGGCGCTGCTCTTCATTCAGCGAAAAATCCATTACGATTCCTCAGAATTTATTAAATTAATCAAATATTTAGGAATTATCGCGTTTAGTTGCGCGAATATCCGGCCACAGCTTCAGCCACCACCAGCGGTGCAGCGAGATCGCAATCCACCGAATGTTGCAGCACCAGCGTGTCATGCACATATTTCTGCAACGGCATGTCGCGCATGACGCCCATCGCGCCAAAACACTCCGTTGCTTCCAGCGTTGCACGATGCAACGAATGCGCGGTGAAGGTTCGCGCCACCACATGCCACGGCAGATCGTTGACGCTGCGCTCGCTGACCGCTTCGGGATGATCGGTGATCCAGGCGGCCTTCAACGTCAGTGCACGTGCCGCTTCAAGCTGGATGGCGACGTCGGCCAGTTTCATGCCGATTGCCTGGTGTTTGACGATATGGGCGCCACCCTGCCAACGCATCTTGGCATAGTCGATCGCAGCCTCGTAGGCCGCTCTCGCCACACCAACATTGACTGCCGCAGTCTGCACGGTACGGCGTGCGATCAATCCGGATTGCAGCATGCGATGCGCAGCATCCGCCGCCAGCACGTCCTCCTCACCGACCTTGCAGCCTTTGAGGGTAACGGAAGCGACTGCACCATGATGCCAGCGGGCCCGCTCACCGCCACCGCCGAACGACGGCAGTTCGTCATCGATTGAAAGGCCCTTGGCATCGCCGCTGATCAGCACGGTGACAGTGCCCGGACCGTCAGCAATCTTGGCCTGCACAATGAAAAGTCCGGCCACCGGCGCATTCGACACAAACGGTGCAAGACCGTTGATGCTCCAACCCTTGCCATCACGTTCGGCGACCACTTCGGGTGCGCCGATCACATCGGCATCCGCCGGCACGGCATGGTGATAACTCCAGCCGAGCTCGGCATTCTCGTCGCGTGCAATCAATGCCAGATGAAAGCGTTCACTGGCTTCAAATTTCGGCAGCCAGCGTTTGCGTTGTTCATCATTCATCGCGTCGTGAACGGCGCGTGCAAGTACTGCGGTCTCGCCCAGAACCATCGCCAGATCCACATCACCGGCTGCAATTTCTTCGAGCAGCAAGCAGCAGGTCAGCAAATCCGCTCCGGCGCCGCCCGCAGTCTCGGGCAAAGCCAAACTGCGCAGCCCCATTTGCGACAGTTGATCAAGAAGCCCGGTCATCAACGGTTTTTCGAAAGGCTCCAGCCGTTTCGGGTCGATCGCCGCCGGCTGCACCTCGCGGGTGACAAAATCGCGAACGGCATCGCGAAACTCGATTTGTTCGGCCGTCAGTTGCAAGTCATACATGTCGGGCAGCATCCTTCCAGTATTGAACGGGTTGCAAAAACTGCGTTACTGCGGGTTTATTCCAGCGTTGCGTGACTCCGGTCCTGTTCTGTTGCAGTACGTCCTGTTGCCGCAAAGGGCCGCCGGATTGACGCCAGGATCGCATTGCAAATCGGACTGCCAGCCACATGTTTCCTCCAAAATGCGCGCCGGTTGTTTTGCATTATTTTTTGGAGATGCGGCGCGCCTGCAGATAATGCCCAAAACACCGTGCTGGAGCAACCGCGCACGGGCCTTGGACGGCCCGCGCCATAATACGGACGAATCAGCCGCGATCAGATCAATCCGCGCGCTATGCCGCCATCGACCAGGATGGACTGGCAGGTCACATAGCTGGTCTTGTGTGAAGCCAGGAACACCACCATCGGCGCAATTTCCTCAGGGCGCCCGAAACGGCCCATGGGAATTTCGTGGGTAAATTCATCAATGATTTTTTCCGCCGGCTCACCGCGGTCCTTGGACAGTTTGTCGATCCGGGTGGTCCACAATCCAGTCATCGTGCGTCCGGGAGAAACCGAGTTGACCCGGATATTGAACGGAAGGAATTCGACGCCGAGCGTCTTGACCAGCGCAATCAATCCGGCCTTGTGGACGTTGGATACCAGCTGGTGCGGATACGGCATGCGCGGGCCGGCTGCCCCCAGAATCACGATGCGTCCGCCGTTTTTGGATTTTTTAAGGGATTCCAGGCTGGCACGGATCGTCCTGACCGTTCCCATGACATTGAATTCGTAATTGGCATACCAGGCGTCATCATCGAGTTCACCGAACAATGCGCGCTGGCTGCCGCCCACCGCTGAAACCAGTATGTCCAGGACAGGCGCCTGCTGCGCAATCCAGTCCTGCAGTGCTGCCACATCGGCCTTGCGCGTGATGTCCGCTGCAAACCAGCGCACAGCAAGTCCGGTCGTTTTCTCCAGTTGCGCAGCCGCCGCCTTGAGCTTGTCGGCATTGCGCGAACAGATCAACACGTTCACGCCCTCTTCCAGCAGGCCCTTGGCGCTCTCGTAACCGATACCCTCACTGGCGCCTACAACCAGCGCAGTTTCTCCCTTGATTCCCAAATCCATTGCATTACCTTTCAAATAAGAAACGCCGGCTTGCCGGGAGGTTCACCCGCGGCAGGCCGGCGCAATATGGCAGCCCGTCAATGGCCCGATGCCGGGCCCTTGAATGACTACTCGACTTTTGCACCCGTCATCTTGATCAGCTTGCCGTACTTTTCGTAGTCCGTTTTCAGCACAGTGTTGAACTGCTCAACCGTACTCGGCGCCGGATCCAGCGCCTGATTTTCCAGCTTCTGGATCACATCGGGCACCGCCAAGGCCTTGTTGATCTCGGCGTTCAGTCTATCGATGATCGGCCTCGGCGTCCCGGCAGGCACAAATACACCGATCCACGGGCTCATGTCGTAACCTTTGACACCGGATTCATCCAATGTCGGCACGCCCGGCAGAGCCTTGCTCGGCTTGGTCGAACCCAGACCCAGCGGACGCAGCTTGCCGCCACGGATGTGGTTGATCACCGTACCCACGGTCGCGAATGAAGCCTGGGTTTCACCGGCCATCAGGGCCGTCACCTGCGGTGCGCCGCCCTTGTAAGGCACGTGCGCGATATTGATCCCGGTCATCGAAATCAGCAGCGCCATTTGCAGATGCGGCGCACTGCCGTTGCCGGACGACGAGTAGTTGATCTGCCCGGGACGCGATTTGGCCAGCGCGATGAATTCTTTTGGTGTTTTCACCGGCAGCGAAGGATGTACGGTCAGTACGCCGGGCTGCGCCGACAGCATGCCGACGCCGGTGAAATCCTTCAGCGTGTCGTAGGCCAGCTTCTTGCCGTATAGATGTGCATTACCGACATGCGTCGTCGAATGCACCATGATGGTATAGCCGTCGGGCGCGGCCTTGGCCACGACATCGGCACCGATCGAACCGGAAGCGCCGCCCCGGTTATCAATGACAAACTGCTGCCCCATCGACTCGGTCAGTTTCTGCGCCACAATTCGTCCGACCACATCGTTGGAGCCGCCGGGAGGCCACGGAATCAACACTCGCACGATCTTGTTCGGATAGGCCTGTGCCGATGCAATCAGCGGCACTGCAAACACGGTTGCGGCCAGTGCAGCGCAACCCAGTATTTTTTTGATCATGATTTTTCTCCTCGCAGTCAACGGCAAAACGCCGGTGACCGCTGATTATGCGCAAATCACCCTGCCGCTTCAATTACACCCAATAAAAAAAGCCGGCGCGAACGCCGGCTTTGCACGATGTGGTCGAAAATGCGCTCAACCTGCGCGCGCACCCGTCTCCTTGATCAGCTTGCCGTATTTTTCGTGATCGGCTTTGAGACGCTCCGCGAACTGCTCAGGCGTCATGAACATCGGATCCAGTGTCTGTGCGCCAAGTTTTTCGGCCACACTCTTGTCCTTCATCGCTTTTTGCACTTCAGCGTTGAGACGGTCGAGGATGGGTTTTGGCAACCCCGCTGGCGCCAGCATGCCAACCCAGGCCACGAATTCGTACCCCTTCACGGTTTCGGCAATAGCCGGAACGTCCTTGTACTGTGGAATACGCTCCTGCGAAGTCACAGCCACCGGGCGAAGGCGTTTGGAATTGATGTGCGGGATCACCGAACCGACCGTCGCCGTCATCGCCTGCACCTCGCCCGAAGAAATGGCCACTGCCGCCGGACCACCACCCTTGTACGGCACGTGCACCATCTTGGTGTTGCTCATCGAATTGAGCTGCGCCATGGCCAGATGCACGAAGCTGCCGCTGCCTGAAGAAGCGTAAGTGATCTCGCTGGGCCGTTTGCGACCGAGGTCAATGAACTCTTTGACCGTTTTCACCGGCAGGGACGGATGCACCACCAGCATGCCGACCTAGCGCCCCAATGGTGAAACGCCGACGAAATCCTTCATCGTGTCGTACGGCACCTTGCTGTAGAGATGAGGGTTGGAAACATGTGTGGTCGAATGAACCAGCAGCGTATAGCCGTCCGCGGGACTTTTGGCCACAACGTCTGAGCCGACAATGCCTGAGGCACCGCCGCGGTTGTCGATGATGAACTGCTGGCCGGTGTTTTCAGTGAGTTTCTGCGCGATGATGCGGCCGGCAATGTCATTCGCGCCGCCCGGCGGCCAGGCAATGATCACCCGAACCGGTTTTGCCGGATAGGTTTGTGCCAGAACCACGACTGGCGCCAGCGATGCAGCGCCAAGCATGGCAAGCGCCATACTTGAAATCATTTTGGACATGACTTTTCTCTCCAGGTAAGCAGGCCGCGCCATATCGGTCGCGGGCCGGCGATTATCATCGACAAAGGACTCCAGATTCAACCATGCGCGCCGTGCAGGTTTGACGCGTAAAACGTTTGCATCACGGTGACAAGTCAAGGCGTTTTCGCTCATGCATCAATCCACCCGCGCGCCGCTGATCCGGACCACTTTCTCGTACTTGTCGAAATCCGATTTCAGGCGCACGGCAAACTGCTCCGGCGTGATATGCATCGGATCCAGTGTCTGGGCGACGAGTTTTTCCGTCACGCCGGGATCGGCGAGCGCCTTGCCGATCAGCGCATTCAGCGCATCGACAGCGGCCTTCGGGGTCCCTGCGGGCACAAAACAACCGACCCAGGCCGTGAAGTCATAGCCGCTGACAAATTCGGCAATCGCGGGCACATCCGGAAACTGCACGACCCGTTTGTCGGTCGCAACGCCGATCGGCCGCACCCGCTTCGACTTGATGTGCGGAAACAGCGACCCGATGGTGGCCAGCATGGCCTGGGTTTCGCCGGCGATCAGCGCGGTGCCGGCAGGTCCGCCCCCTTTGTAGGGTACGTGCACCATCCTGATGCCGGCCATCTCCGCCATCAGCGCCATCGAAAGATGAACATAGCTGCCATTGCCCGCAGACGCATAGACCAGTTCGCCCGGGCGCTTCTTCGCCAGAGCGACGAACTCCTTGCCGTTCTTGACCGGCAGTGCGGGATGAACCACCAGCATGCCGACCTGCCGCGCCAGCGTGGTCACGCCAATAAAATCCTTCAGCGGATCGTAGTTGAGTTTCTTGTAGAGATGCGCGTTGGCCACATGGGTCGTCGACTGCACCATCACGGTGTAGCCGTCGGCCGGACTCTTGGCAACGATTTCGGAACCGATCTGGCCTGCGGCACCACCACGATTGTCGATGATGAACTGCTGCCCTGCGATTTCTCCGACTTTCTGGAACACGATGCGGCCCACCACATCGTTGGAGCCGCCAGGTGGAAACACGATGACCACTCGTACCGGCTTGTCCGGATATTTCTGTGCGGCAGACGGCAATGGCAGGACAAACAGCCCCGCCAATGCAGCCAGCGCCAAACGAAACGCTGAGTTCATGACACTCCTCCTTTTATAGGTATGTGATTCAGGCTCTGGGCCCGATTCCATTATGTGTGACAAAACGTCGCACAGGCAACAGCGAATACCTGCACGGATAGCGGCAGGATAAAATCGCATGGTTATCGGTTTTCTCATTCACGCGCCGGATGCGGCGCCGCATCATTTCGGAGCACCAGGCAATGGCTCTACCCCTCGAAGGCATCACCGTTCTTGACCTCACCACCGTGATGGCCGGCCCTTACTGCACCATGGTTTTGGGCGACATGGGCGCCACCGTGATCAAGGTTGAGAACTTTCCCGAAGGCGATGGTTCCCGTCGCTTCGAACCCAAGGTCAACGGCGAGTCATACTGCTTTGCCGTGCTCAACCGCAACAAAAAAAGCATCGGCATCAACATGAAGGATCCGCGCGGCAAGGCCATCTTCATGAAACTGGCGGCGAAAGCCGACATCATCACCGAGAATTTCCGTCCCGGCGTGGTCAAGAAGCTGGGCATTGATTACGCCGCCGTCAGCGCCATCAATCCGGGCGTGATTTATGCCTCGATGTCAGGCTTCGGCCAGACGGGTCCTTATGGCCACAAGGGGGGCTTCGATATCGTCGCCCAGGGCATGTCCGGCATCATGATGATGACCGGCGCTCCCGGCGGACGCCCGGCCAAGGTCGGCATCGCGATGAACGACATCGCCAGTGGCGTCACCGCGCTCTACTCCATCCTCGGTGCCTTCATCGGCAAGCTGCGTCACGGCAAGGGTCAATACCTCGAAACTTCGCTGCTCGAAGCCGGGCTCGCCTGGACGCACTGGGAATCCGGCGCTTTTTTTGGCGGCGGCGAAGAACCGCTTGCCACCGGCACCCGGCACCGCCGCTCCACACCCTACCAGGCCTACCGCACCCAGGACGGTTATGTCACCGTCGGCGCCAACAACAACAAGCTGTGGTCGAACTTCTGCAACATCACCTGCAACAAACCGGAATGGCTGACCGATCCGCGTTTTGTCGACCTGCCCTCACGGCTGAAAAACATCGACGCGCTGGAAGTGGAAATCGAAAAGGTATTCGCGACCATGCCAACCGCGCACTGGGTTGAAAAACTCGACGAGGCACAGGTGCCCGGTGGTCCGGTCTACACCTACAAGCAGATTCTGTCGGACGTGCACATCAAGGCGCGCAACATGGTGATCGAATATGATCACCCGAAAATCGGCCGTATGAAATCCATCGGCATCCCTGTCAAATCCAGCGGAGAACTCACGTCAGTCCGCCGGCCCGCGCCGTGGCTGGGACAGCATTCCGAGGAAACCGTACGCGAACTCGGCATGGCCGGCACAGAAATCGAACAACTCTTTGCCGATGGCGTGCTTTACGACAAATACCGTCCTGCCGCACCCAAATAAGGAGTCATCATGTCCACAGCTTGGTTACTGCTGCTGGCCGCAGGATTGCTTGAAGTGATCTGGGCCATCGGCCTCAAATACACCGAAGGCTTCAGCCGCATCACACCCAGCGTGATCACCATTGCCGCAATGATCGGCAGCGTCTGGCTGCTCGCCATTGCCTTGAAGTCCATTCCGGTCGGAACCGGTTATGCCGTATGGACGGGCATCGGCGCCGTGGGCACCGCCATTCTCGGCGTCGTTCTGTTCAACGAAGCGGCCACTGTTGCCCGCCTCGCCTGCATCGGATTGATTGTGGCGGGAATCTTCGGTCTGAAACTCGTCTCCAGCGCCGGCTGACCGCCGCGGCAGGTTACTGCTGAGGAGCTTGTGCTGCGGCCGCAGCCGGAGCGGGCTCGTCAGGCTGCTCGTCCATGACGCCCTCAAGCTCACACTGATCGCGGCCACGGGTCACCGTAAGGCTGCCGGTGATCTTGCCCGTCATGCCGCAGAAACGTTCACGGTCAATGTCGCGAAACAGGAATTTCACGAACTTCTTCTCGTGATTGATAAGGAATGATCCCTTTTCCTCATTAAGGGAGACGATGGTGACGTGTCCGGTGTCTTCCCAGTTGCTGTAGGCATCATCGCGCACGATGTGCACCGAGCAGGTTCTCGGCTTCCACTTCGAGTAATAGGCGATGCTCTTGGTGCGCCCGCCGATCAACTCAACGGCAATGCGCGCGTGACGGTCTTCGTTGCCCAGCTTGCAGGAGAGCTTTTCCAGCTTGCCCTTGAGCACCGTTCCCTTCTGTTTAATGGCCTTCTGCTGCTGATGGCGCTGCGGCGGCGTCTGGGCGGCTTTGTTGGGCGCAGCCTGCTGCGCTGCTGCTGGCGCAATCAGCAACAACGATGAGATCACACAAATTATTGTTTTAATTGATATTTTTTTATTCATTACAATCAAAGGCCACTCTAGATTGCCGCTGCAATCGCATCACCCATCTCCTTGGTGCCTGCCTTGCCGCCAAGATCACCGGTCAGGTTCTTTGCTTCGGCCACGACCTTGTCCACCGCGGCATCCATCAATTTCGCCGCCGCAGTGGCTTTGGGATCTTTGCGGGTACGGCCCAGCCACTCAAACAGCATCATGCCTGACATGATCATCGCGTAAGGATTGGCAATGTTCTTGCCGGCGATATCCGGCGCCGAACCGTGCGTGGCCTGCGCCATCGCCTGCTTTTCACCGACCACAAGCCCCGGCGCGAGGCCGAGACCGCCGACAAGACCAGCGCCCAGATCGGTCATGATGTCGCCGAACTGGTTGGTGGTGACCACCACGTCATACTGCTGCGGCTTCATCACCGCCTTCATCGCGAAGCCGTCGATCAGCACTTCCTCGAATTCAACATCGGGATAGTTTGCGGCCATCTTGCGGCACTCCTGTGCAAACATGCCGCAAACCAGCCGGTATACCGGCTCCTTGTGCAGCGCCGTGACTTTCTTGCGTTTGCGTGTACGTGCAATTTCGAAGGCCTCGCGCGCGACGCGGCTCGCCCCCTTGCGCGTCACCACGCGCATGCCGACAGCGATTTCGTCATTGGGCTGGAATTCGCCGGCGCCGGCAAACACCACACTACTCGACTGCATGCCTTCGGTGGTCTCGCGCAGGAATACGATGTCGACGTTCTTGTGCAGTGACGGCAGGTTGGGATAGGACTTCACCGGCTTGACGTTGGCAAAGAGTTCGAACTTCTTGCGCAGCGGCGGATTGATCCAGGTGTTGTCGGTTCGCGGATAGGCGTTGTGGCCAATAGGCCCCTGCACCCAGCCATCAACGTGTTTGAGCGCATCAACAGTGACTTGGGGCATCGTATGGCCGTGGCTCTCATGGCCTTTGCGGCCGATGGGCAGCGGCTGCCATTCAATCGCCAGCCCGGCTTTTGCTGCGGCAGCTTTCATCACCTTCACGCACTCCGGCACCACTTCCAAACCGATGTCGTCGCCTTCAAGTATTCCCAGTTTGTACACTTGACCTGCTCCTCTAGGTAATCCGCTTTGTTGTCTGCCGTTTCCGGCCTCAGGTTTTGCGCATCTTATTCGGTAATGTCACCGATCTGTTTGACCACCCGGACGAAACGTTCATTCTGTTCCTTCATGAACGTCGTGAATTCCTCAGGGGATCCGCTGACGATCACTTCCGCCCCGCTGTCGTTGACGCGTTTGATGACCTCGGGGTCCGCCATGGTTTTGACTGCTGCCGAGAACATGCGGTCGATGACTGCGCGCGGCGTGCCGGTCGGGAAATACACGCCCTGCCATGATCCGGTTTTCATGTCCTTGTAGCCCAGTTCCGGCATGGTCGGCACATCGGGCAATGCCTTGACGCGCCGCGTTGCGGACACGCCAAGAATTTTCATCTTGCCATTGCGTACATGCGGCATCACCGAGGCAATGCTGACAAAGGCCACGCCCACCTCGCCGGTCAGCAACGCAGTTGCTGCGGCACCTGCACCGCCCTTGTACGGGATGTGCACCAGGTCTAGACCGGTCAGCTTCATGAACTGCTCCATCTCCAGGCGACCATTGCTGCCGGAGCCGGCGGAACCATAGTTGAGCTTGCCCTTCTGCAATTTGGCAAAAGCGATGAACTCTTTCATGTTCTTCACCGGCACCGACGGATGCGCCGCCAATCCCACCGGCACATCGACCACCTGCGTCACCGCGGCGAAATCTCGCACCGGACGCACCGGGAATTTCGGATAGATGCTCGGATTGATCGCCATGGTGCCGATGTTGCCAAGCAGAAAGGTATAACCATCGGCCGGTGCCTTGGCCGCCACCTCGACGCCGATATTGCCGGAAGCGCCCGCACGGTTGTCGATCAGGATCTGCTGACCGAGATCCTGCTGCAGCTTAGGCTGCATCAGCCGCCCCACCAGATCCGAAGCGCCGCCCGGCGCAAACGGCACGATCATGCGTACCGCACGCACCGGATAAACATCCGCGGCCTGTGCCGGCAGCGCGGCTGCGAATGCCAGCGCGCCCAATATCAATGCTTTTGTCCTGTTCATCCTGCTCATCCTGTTCGTCCTGTTAATTGTTTTTTGCAGTGCGCTCAACGGGCCTTGCCCCTGACGGCCTCTTCCAGCAGCGAATAAGCGCTGACTGAACTCGGCGTGCCGAGGATCGGCACTTCCCGCAACCACTGCGGTCCCAGCTGCTTGATCGAAGTCACGCCCATCAGTCCCATTGCAGTACGCACTTCCAGTTCCATCAGCTCCAGCATGCGTGCGACACCCGCTTCGCCGCCGGCACTCAAAGCAAGCCCCAGCAATTTCCCGACCCCTACTGCACGGGCACCGAGGCAGAGCATCTTGACCACGTCGGTTCCGCGCTGCACGCCGCCGTCGGCCAGCACTTCGGCACGACCGGCTACCGCCTTGACGACTTCGGCCAGCACTTCAATGCTGCCCTGCGCATGATCGAGCTGGCGTCCGCCATGGTTGGATACGTACACCACGTCGGCGCCGTGTTCGACCGCCAGCACGGCGTCTTCCGCAGTGGCGATGCCCTTGGCGATCAGCGGCAGTCCGACGCGATCTTTCATCCACACCAGGTCTTTCCAGTTCAGGCTGGCCTGGTAGGACTGGTCACCGAAACCTTCCTTGACCGGCAGGCCGCTGACGATGTCGCGTTCGCGGCGGCCGTAGAAATTGCGATCCACGGTCACGCACAACGCACCGTATTCAGCCTTGCGCACGCGATCAAGAATGCCTTCAATCCAGTTGCGGTCACCGCGCACATAAAGCTGGAAGATCAGTTTTCGTTTGACGGCTTCCTGCGCCGCTTCAAGGCTGGGCTTGGCTGCCGTTGCGATAAAAGCAGTGGTGCCGCGGGAAACTGCAGCACGCGCCACGGCCGGGCCGCCTTCGTTGTGTACCTTGCCGAGGAAACCGCCGACCGGCGCCGGAAACACCGGAAAGGCCAGGTCCTGGCCCAGCAGTGTGGTACCGAGATCAATGTTGCGCACATCCACCAACACACGCTGGCGCAGCGCCAACGCGTCAAGACCGGCGCGGTTGCGTCGCAGGGTCATTTCCGAATCTGCACCGCCCATCAGGTGATCCCATACCGGCGCTGGCAGCTTGCGATGTGCGGCCAGTGCGATTTCCTGCAGCGTGTCGAATTGACCCGGTGCTTTTTTCTCCAAGCCCAGCGGATTGGATGATTTTTTGGCGGCTTTTGTGACGCTGGCATTTTTGGATGCCGGTTTGCGGGCTGCACTCTTTTTGCTGACCGACTTGCCGACTGCCTTGCTGACGGATTTTTTTACTGCGGGTTTCTTACGGGCAACAGCCATTTCAATAATCCTTCATCCGGGAGATCATGCTGATGGAAATTACAAATTTATCAATATAAACAAATACTTAATTTGTTATGCGCTTTATTGCCGGTTAAGCAGGTAGCGTTTTTCCCACTGTTCCACGCCATCCAAGCCCAAAACCTCGTTGTATTCCTTCGATGTCAGCATGCGATCGCGCACTGCTGCAGTGTTGCCGTCTCGTTTCAACGTACCCAAGGCAGTCTTGATCGCAAATCCGGCGGCATTGCGCGCCAATCCCGGGAAGATGGCCAGGCGGAATCCGAGGGCTTCAATTTCCGGAACCGTCAACTCACCGAGTTTCCCGCCACCGTCGATATTGACCAGGCAAGGCGCGTCGGTTTCTCCGGTCACGCGCTTCAGGTCATCCAGGATCGTCGGGCTGTTTTTAAGTTCCACGAACACCACATCGGCGCCAGCCTTGCGATAAGCCTGCCCGCGGCGGATTGCTTCATCCAGACCAAGACCACCTGCCGCATCAGTGCGCGCAATGATGATGAAATCGGGGTCCCGGCGCGCCGCAACAGCCGCCTCGATTTTGCCGACATGCTCCTCCATTGATACGACCGGCCGCGAGCCTGGCAGGTGACCGCAGCGCTTGGGGGCCACCTGATCCTCGATATGGATGGCAGAGACGCCCGCACTTTCGAATTCGCGCACGGTGTGCCAGACGTTCACCGCATTGCCATAGCCGGTATCGGCATCGCAGATCAGCGGAATGTTCACGCAGGATGCCGCGCGGTGTGCATGGGCGGCGAACAATGTCAGGTCAACCAGTCCGACATCGGGTTGGCCGAGAAGACAGGCGGATACGCCATTGCCGGTCATGTACACCGCTTCAAATCCGGCCTGCTGCACCATGCGCGCGCCATAGGCGTCATAGATGCCCGGCGCCACAATCATGCCGCCTTCGGTCAAACGCTTACGCAACTGCTGCCTTACCGACAAATTCGCCATCTGTGTTCTGCTTTCCTGTTTTACGTTGCGTGATGTTCACCACCCGACACGCTGTGTCAGGCGTTTACTGCGTATCCAGCAATCCCAGCTTCTTTTTCACCGCTTCTGTTTCCTTGATGTCCTGCATCAGCTGGGCGCGGAATGCATCCGGACCCTGATAGCCGTCAAGCTGTGATACCCGCGCCAGGTAGGTTTTCCATTCCTGAGTCTGCTGCGCCTTCTGGATCGCCGACGCCAGCCGGTCGACAACCGGTTTCGGTGTGCCGGCCTTGGCCATGATGCCGCGCCACTGGTAACGCACGACATCCCAGCCTTTTTCCTTGTACGTCGGCACATCCGGGAAATCATCCAGCCGTTTGTCCGATGACACCGCCAGCACACGCACTTTGCCGGCTGTAATCATCGGCTTGACGTTGCCCGGATTGGTCGCCGCAGCGTCGATATGTCCGCCGGCAATCGCCGTCAGCGCCGGTCCGCCGCCCGGATACGGCACCCAGGCTGTCTTGAACTTCGCAACGTCCGAGAAGACTTCCCAGGCCACACGGTGCGAACTGATCGCAAACGGACCGCCGACATTCAGGTATTGCGGTTTCTTGCGGGCAAAGGCGACGAACTGCTCCAGATTCTTGAACGGCGTAGAGGTATGCACGATCAAGCCATAGGGATCAATCTGCGAACGCGCAACCAATTGCAAGTCATCCATCTTGAACTGCGCGGCTTTTTCACTGAACAGCGTCGCCAGCGACAGCGTGTTTGCGGCAATGGTGTAACCATCCGCCGGGCCACGCACCAGCATGTTGACCATGACAATGCCAGAACCGCCGGTACGATTCTCCACGATGACGTTTTGTCCCAGCTCCGGCGTCAGCAGCTTGGCCAGTGTGCGCGCGTAAATATCCACCGGAGAGCCCGCAGCCGACCAGCACAGGATGGTGATCTGCTTGTTCGGATAGGTCTGTGCCTGGGCCAGGCCGGCAAGTCCGGCCAGTGTCAGCGATGCGACGATCTGTTTCAGCTTCATGCGGCCTCCCCTTCAATATTCCAGTCAGGATGTTTTTGCAGGAATGGAATCAATCCACCTGCCTCCAGCAGCGCCAGCACGGCCGCCGGTAACGGTGGCACAGCACGGATTATGTTTTTCGCCGGCACGGAAATACGTCCGCCCAACAGATCCACTTCAAGTGTGTCACCCGCAGCAATGCCGCTGATGTCGCATTCAATCACCGGCATGCCGTTATTGATCGCGTTGCGATAGAACTGGCGGCCGAAGCTCGGCGCGATGATCGCAGCAACGCCCATCCGGTGCATCACATGCAGCGCCTGCTCACGTGAGGAATTGATGCCGAAGTTCTTGCCGGCGACGATGATGTCACCCTTGACGAAAGCCTTGGCAAAACCCGGCGCAACCTGATCAAACGCCACGGAGGCGATATACACAGTGTCCTTGCCGGGAAGGTATTTGCTGGAGCAATGGATGTCGGTGCTGACCTCGTCGCCGATGATCCGCGCACTGCCTTTGATGATGTTCATTTAAAAATCCTTTTTACCGCCAAGACGCTGAAAATTCAAAATCATTTACCGCCAAGGCGCCAAGAGCGCCAAGTTAAAAACAAAAACATTTAAACCAATAACAGCCCCTGGTCTGTTTTTTGCCTTTCTTGGCGCTCTTGGCGTCTTGGCGGTGAAAGCTTTTTTCGGTTACTCACTCAAGCCGCTGCACGCCAGTCGCCGCCGGCCACCGTTCGCGCATCGGTGACCATGCCGGTCAGCGCCGATGCCGCCACCGTCGCCGCAGAACCGATCCAGATTTCCGACTTCGGGTTACCCAGCCGACCCTTGAAATTGCGATTGGCGCTGGAGATCACCACCTGGTCATCGGCGGCAATGTAGTGCCCGGTGATGTTGACGCAGGTGCCGCAGCCCGCCGCCTCAACCGAAGCTCCAGCTGCGGTAAGAATTTCGAACAGACCCTCGCGCAGCGCCGCCATGTAAATGGCACGCGACGCCGGCGTGATGATCATGCGCACGCCCTTCGCCAGTTTTTTGCCTCTGAGAATCGCCGCCGCCTGACGGATGTCATCAAGACGGCCGTTGGTGCAGGTACCGATCAGGGCGACCTGGATCTTTTTGCCGGCAACATCGGGCACAGCGACTACGTCGTCGATGTTGTGCTGGCGCGCGACCTGCGGTGGCAGATTCGCGGTATCGATGACGATTCGTTGGGCGTATTGGGCGTCGACATCGGCCTTGACCGGTTTCGGTGCTGCTGCGCCATGGGCCTTCAGCCAGGCGAAGGTTTTTTCATCGGCTTCCAGCAGCGCGGCCTTGGCGCCCAGCTCCGCGGCGTGATTGGACAACGTCATGCGGTCATCAATGGCCATCGATGAAACACCGCTGCCGCAGTATTCCAGCGCCTGATAGTTCGCGCCCTCGGCGCCGAGCTTGCCGAGCATGGTCAGCGTGACGTCCTTGGCCCAGACGCCCGGCTGCAACGGCCCGTTCAGTTCGATGCGAATGGTCTCCGGCACGCGGAACCACAGCTTGCCGGTCATCATTACCGCAGACACGTCGGTGCCTTCGACACCGGTACCGAAGGCGTTGAACGCGCCGTAGGTCGTCGAATGGGTGTCGGTGCCGACGACCAGGTCGCCGCAGGTCAGGTGACCGCCTTCGGGCAAAACCTGATGGCAAATGCCGTCGCCGACGTCATACAGCGGTGAACCGTGTTTTTCGGCAAAGGCACGCATCGCGACATGTGTATTCGCGGCTTCGATATTGGGTGGCGGAGAATAATGATCCAGCACCAGCGCGGTGCGTTTCACATGCGGCAGGGATTTTGCGCCGAGCTTTTCAATCATCTTCAGCGCATTGCCGGCGCGCGCATCGTGAATCATTGCAAAATCGACATCAGCAACGACAATCTCGCCGGCTTTGGCCGGCTTGCCGCCTGCGTGATAGCCGAGAATTTTCTCGGCGATGGTATGACCCATCGGGTGTTCTCCTGAAGGAATGCGCCGCAAGACTCTCCTGCGCGGCGAAGGCGGAAATTCTAACCCAGCGACACTCTCAGAATCGGGCGTTGTTCACGATGTGACCGCCAACAGCGCATAGTCCGCAGCCCTGCCCCGGGCCCAGGGTCCGTATGCTAAAAACCCGCAGCCGTGTCGCGGCTATTTATCGCGGTAGGACCGGCCACCGTCCACGGTAACGATGGTTCCGCTGATATAGGATGCCCGGCCTGAGGCGAGAAACACGATGGTGCTGGCGATTTCGTCAACTGTAGCCAAACGCCCGAAGGGGTAACCCTTGGTCAGCTCATGCCAGCGATTCACATCCCCCAGTTCCTTCTGCGCCCGCGCCTCCCAGCGCACCTTCTGACGCTCGGTCTCGGTTGCAGCGGGGTTGAGACCCACCACACGCACCCCGTAAGCAGGACTTTCTGCCCCCAGAGCCCGCGACATCGAGATCAACGCCGCATTGGCCATGCTGCCGGCAATATAATCGGCGCGCGGCCGCTCACCCGAGGCGCCAATCACGTTGATGATCACCCCCGATCGTCGTTCGCACATGGCGGAATAAACCTCGCGGGCCATGTTGAGAAAACCAAACAGCTTCAGCGACCAGGACGCCTGCAGCGCAGCATCGTCGATTTTGGCGAGGGAACCCTGCGGAATCGAACCGGCGTTGTTGACCAGGATGTCGACAGTCTTGAGTTCACGTGCGAGGCGGGTCGCTTCAGCAGACACGGAGAGATCGACTGCATGGCAGATCACTTCGACCTTGTGGGCGGCCAATATGGCCTGCCGGGCAGCGTCCAGATTCTCCTGCTTGCGCGACACCAGATGCAGATTGCAGCCTTCCTCGGCCAACAGTTTTGCGACACCCAGACCGATACCCCGGGAGCCGCCGGTAATCAAGGCCGTTTTACCTTTGATGCGAAGGTCCATGAATCAGCTGCCTTTCTTCAGAAGTCCGAGATCATCCAGCGTGCTGCGCATCTGTGCGTCGAGCTCATCCCAGTATTTACGCGTATCACGGCTGTTGGTGTAATTCGGCTCCCACAGATTCTTGTCGAGATGCGCGCGCCAGCTGGGATCCTTGTCAAGGTTGGCAAAGTACTGTTCCCAATAGGCCAGTTGGTTTGCGGGTATGGATTTGCCCGCGATCAGACCGCGATAATTCGAAAACGACATATTGGCGCCTTGCTCATTGAATGTCGGCACGTCTGCAAACACGCCACCCACGCGCTTGGGCGAGGTAATGCCGATCACCCGCACCGTACCGGCCTTCAGATGCGACACTGACGAAGAGGCGCTGGCCGAGACAAAATCGACGTGACCGCCCAGCGCCGCAGTAATCGCCTTTCCGGCGGAATCGAACACTACGGCACGCACCTTTTTGATATCAATGCCTGCGGCCTTGAACACCAGACCCGCGGCAATATGATTGGCACCGCCTGCAACCGATGAAAACGACACACTCAGCGAAGCGGGATCCTTCTTCAGCCGCTCCAGCAGATCCTGGCCGGTCTTGATCGGTGATTCCTTGCGGACCACAAACACCACATATTCATCGTAGAGCAGGCTCACCGGTGTGAAATCCCGATAGCTGAACGTCGTGGTCCCCGTCAGATGACCGACCGACAGGTTCAGGTTGGCCATCATCAGGTAATGACCGTCGCCGGCATGCTGGTTCAGGTAATTCCAGGCAATGGTGTTGCCGCCGCCGGGTTTGTTCATCACGTTCATCGGCACATCGAGCAGACGTTTCTCCTGGGCCGTCTGGGCAATCAGCCGAAGCATCAGGTCATTGCTGTTGCCCGCCGCGGAACCCACGATCAACTCGACTGGTCGCTGGGGTTTCCATGGATTCTGCGCATGGGCCGAAACCGATGCCAGCGCCAGCAGGAATACTGCTGTTGAACGAACGATAAACAAGAACTGGTGAATTACAGGTTTGCTGTTCATCGCAGATGTCCCTTTTTACCAATCTGAAGAGCCTCGCTGACACGAGGCACCGTTCCAGCAAAGAAATTTACGAAGTCACCACAGCTCACAGGTGATGTTTTTTCGACGTTTTCGGCAAATACTTTCCGTCGTAATCAACGCGGAATTCACCCCGCTTCACGCCCTTGACGTGGCCGTCACGCAGCCATTCCAGCGAAGACTCGTGCAAAACCCTGTGCTGTTTTTCCCAGACCAGGAAATGTGAAGCGCAGGCGACATCGAGGAACACCTTTTCCTGGGAAGCAATCTGCTCATAAACCGTTCGCCGCTGGGCCAGACGATCAAACTCGCCAACAACCACCAGTGTCGGTGAAATCACCTTCTGTGACAGTTCCTGCGTCCAGCCGAAGTTGGTAGCGACACGGCCGCGCATCGCGCCGTCCTTGCCCCAGCCATCACCAATCCGGTCCCACTGCATGATCGATTTCCATACTGCATCGCGAACACCCGGCTCCACCTGCCCCGGGCAGCGCACATCGGGATCCCAGCGCAGCCGCTCCATGTCATCCCGTGTTTGCAACTGCATCGGAAATCCTGCTGCGGGTTTATCCGGAATCGGCCCCTTGATTACCGGGCTCGGCGCATAAAGCATCACGCGATCGATCTTGGACGGATTCTGCGAAACATAACCGCCGACGCGCGGGCCGCCCGCCGACCAGCCGATGATATGGATGCGATCGACCTTGTTGACCTTGCGCAGGTGGTCAACCACGGCATCCATTTCCGCCCAGTCGTCGCGAATGGTGTTGAACTGCTGCGCATGGTTTGCGCTGCAGGTCGCGCGCAGCGGCTTGCCGGCGATCAGGTTCTGCTGCTTCGGATTGACGTTGCACGGATCATCCATCGTCGGCCGCGGCGAACCGCCATAACCGGACAGATCCATCGCATAGGTATTGAATCCGGCTCGCGCCAGATACTCCATCCAGTTGTAATCCTTGAAGTCGAGCGCAAAGTCGGGCACCGACGGCACGGTGGCGCCATGCACGAACAACACGACCTTGCCCTTCATGTCGCCATCCTGCGCTACCGGCGCAATCTGGCGCACGAACAGACCCACTCGCTGGCCCTTGATCGGCTGCAGCGTCGAAACGTGCGGCACAAAATGGTCCGCAGTGACAACGGCACCTGAAGCACTTGGTGACGGCGCAGACGCACAACCCTGAAGAACTGCAATGAGAGCAACAACGGCAATACCGCAAGTTTTGTTACGCATATCCCCTCCGATCAGCGGCGTCAGCATGCGCTTTGCCGTTTATGTGGGTCAGACAAGGCGTCAACCGGTGGTTGCGCCCCTTATCGTTATGAACTGAAGATTACCGCAATAAATCCGTTTCGACGTCCCTGCTCTTAATCCAACCTTATTTGCCGATGCCCAGCAGCACCCGCGCCTCATTCGTCGTCGTCGGTTCACGCCCCACGGCACGTCCCAGTTCTGCAAACCGGCGCACCAGTTCGGCATTGGTCGGGCAGCCCAGCTCCGGATAAGGATAGTCGCCGATGCCCGGCGCGAGGTGGCCCATGCGGTCAAGCGCGGTCGTCGCCACGTTGAACAGGTTGCCTTCCTTGCAGGCCACGGTCCATTCAATGCGACGCTGCGGCGGCAGGAAATCGATCAGCGCTTCGAGGCCGCGCGTGGTGCAGGGGTGTGCGCCGACAATGCCGCCCTCGGCCAGCACGCACTGCACATAGGCCGGCTCATTGATCGCCCCCATGTCGAGGAAGGCATCGACCATGCGCACGAAGGGCACCGCCCAAACCGACAGATGCGGCTTCACACCGGCATCGGTCATGCCCTTGGCGAGGAACAGGCAGGTCTCCGTGCTGTTCTTGTAGATCTTGTTGGTGGTGAGGAATTTTTTCTGCACCGGATCGTAGGCGTCGATATTGCTGCTGCCGGTATCAACTGCCGCAAAATCCGGACGGGTTTTGCTTTTCTGCCCCATCAGCTTGATGTGGGCGAGCCGGTTTTCGTCTTCGTTGACGGTGATCTGACCCAGCGTCGAATCGATGAGGATGTCGCATTTCTCGCGGATCTTGGCGACGATCTCGGCATAGACCTCAGGCTCATGGCATTTGCCGCCATCGGGTTTGCGTGCATGAAAATGAATGATTGATGCGCCGGCCGCCCGGCACTCCGCCGCAGTTTCGGCGATCTCGTCCGGCGTGAAGGGCACATTCTTGTTGACGTCGCGCGACATATACTCGTTGACGCGCACGGTGATGATGAGTTTTTTGTTCATGGTTTAAAAATCAAAGCAATTAACAGGATGGACAGGATGATCAGGATAAAAACGGATAACCACTTATCAAAGTGGTTTATCCTGCAAATCCTGTCCATCTTGTAAATTCAAGTTTTTACAGCATTCAGTCGCCGGCAGACATCCAGAAACAAATGCCCGTCGGTGCCGAGCACCACCGCCTGCACCCCGCGGTCGCGCACCGATTTGCCGTAGACCGGATCCGGCTTGTTGCCGATGGTGGTCATCACATACTTGCCGTGTTTGCGCGCGGCGGCCACCACCTGTTCCAGCGCCGCCGCCATTTTCGGCTCATCAAAAGTCGCATGCGGCACGCCCAGCGCGATCGACAGATCCGTCGGTCCGATGAAAAAAACGTCCAGTCCGGGCATTGCCGCCATTCCCTCAAAATTCTGCAGTGTCGGCGTGTCCTCGATCAGCGGGATCACCATCATTTCGTCGTTGGCCTTGCGCACATGCGTGTTCCAGTCGCCGGGCGAATAACCCGCGGACCGGACGATGGCGCAGGCGCCGCGCTCACCTTCCGGCGCGTAACGCGCGTAATCCAGCGCCTTCGCGCAGTTCTCGGTCGTGGCATGGGAAATCGCGATACCGGCCACACCCATGTTCATCAGCTTGAGGATCAGCGTACGCTCGACATCGGCAATGCGCACGAAGGGTGTAATCCCCGCAGCGTCAGCGGCTCGAACCACATGGGCACAGGTATCAAAATCCAGCGCACTGTGCTCCATGTCAATGATGACAAAGTCAATGCCGGCAGCAGCGGCCAGCTCGGTGATCATCGGACTGCCGCTGAACAGGATCAGGCCGGTGACGGTTTCGCCCCGCTGGAGCGCGGCGCGGATGGGATTTTTCATGGATTGGATTTCACAAGACATTTAAAAAAGCGGAAGCCGAGATTACTCTGCGACAAGAGGGGCGGCAAGGCGTCCGCAATGCGATAATGTGCCCCCTTCACAGACAGGACAGATGAAACAAATTAACAGGATGGACAGGATTTACAGGATGAACAAAAGGGGTGCTGACCCAAGGGGGTTTTTTCCTGTAAACCCTGCCCATCCTGTAAATTGCCCTTGAGGTTCTTCGTTTTCTTCTCCAACCGACACCATGACTCAAAAACCCGCCCTCACCGCTGAAGTCGCCCGATTCGTCACCCGCACGCAGGCGGCGCGCATCCCGCGCAAGGTCATGCACCTCGGCAAGCGCTCGCTGCTCGACGGCCTCGGCCTCGCGCTGGCCGGCAATGCCGCCGAATCCGGCCATGTCGTGCGCAACTATCTGAAAACCCTTGGCGTACCGCTCGACCGCGGTGCCACGGTGATCGGCACCTCGATCAAAGTCCCGCCGCGTTTCGCCGCCTTCGCCAACGGCATCGCCATCCATGCCGACGACTATGATGACACGCAACTCGCCGTCGCCAGCGACCGCGTCTATGGCCTGCTCACCCACCCCACTGCACCGGCACTGCCTGCGGTACTGGCGCTGGCTGAACGCGACAGGCGCTCCGGCCTCGATCTGCTGACCGCCTTCCAGATTGCGGTTGAAGTCGAAACCAAACTCGCCGAAGCGATCAACCCGCGGCACTACTCGGACGGTTTTCATTCGACCGCAACGCTGGGGGTGATCGGTGCGGCCGCAGGCGCGGCGCGCCTGCTCGGTCTGGATGAAGGTCAGACTGCACAAACGCTGAGCCTTGGCGCAAGCCAGTCCGCGGGCCTGCGTGAAAACTTCGGCACCATGACCAAACCTTTCCATCCGGGCCGCTCGGCGGAATCCGGCGTGATGGCGGCGGAACTGATCCAACTCGGCTGGACCGCGGCGCCAAATGCACTGGAAGCCAAACGCGGATTCTTCAACGCCGCCGGCGGTGGATATGACCCTACGGCCATTCACGGAAAACTCGGCAAGTCCTGGACTTTTGCGATGCCGGGCGTATCGATCAAACCACACCCCAGCGGCTCGCTGACGCACCCCGGCATGGGCGCAATGCTGGATCTGATCCACCAGCACGACATCCGCCCGGCGCAAGTCATCCGCGCGCGCATCGGCACCAACCGCCACATGCCCAACACGCTGATCCACCGCAGCCCGAAGAACGAACTGCAGGCCAAGTTCAGCATGGAATTCTGCATGGCCATCCTGCTGCTGGAGCGGCGCGCCGGCCTCGCCCAGTTCACCGATGCCGTCGTCCGTCGCGCCGATGTGCAGCGGATGATGAAAAAAATCGAGTTCGGCGTTCATCCCGTCGCCGAAGCGGCCGGTTACGAAAAAATGACCACCATCATCGACATCGAACTCACCGATGGCCGCACCGTCAGCAGCCGCGCCGACTTCGGCAAAGGCAGCCCGGCCAATCCGATGAGCGATGCCGAGGTCGCAGACAAGTTCCGCGAATGCGCGGCCTGGGGCGGCCTTCCGGAATCCAATATCGAAAAAGTCATCGATACGGTATTCCATCTGGAGCAACTGAAAAACACCCGCGACCTGACGCGATTGCTCGCCATCGCCCCTACCCGCAGGAAAGCGGCGAAAGCGAAAAAGTAGACTAAAATCACGGCCCACTGGAGAACTCATGAACACCCTGAACACATTACCCCGCATCGGATTCATGCTTGGCGACGTCACCGGGATCGGCCCGGAAATCGCCGCCAAACTGCTGGCCTCGGGCAAACCCGCCGCCTGCGCACAAACCATCATCATCGGCGACCGCCGCGTGCTCGAACTCGGCATGCGCAACGCCAACGTCAAATTCGCCTACAGCGTCTGCAAATCCATCGACGACATCCAGTGGCCGCGCAAGGACTACCCGCTGATCGACCTCGGCGACACTGATCCGGCGAAATATCCGCAGGGCCTGTCCTCTGACGAAGCCGGCAAACTCGCCGGCGACGCGCTCAAATTCATGATCGACCTCGCCATTGCCGGCAAACTCGACGGCATCAGCTTCGCACCGCTGAACAAGGGTGCGATGAACCGCGGTGGCTGGAAATTCAACGACGAACATCAGATGTTCGCCAATCTGCTCAAGCACAACGGCTTTTTCGGCGAGATGAATGTCATCGACCAGTTCAGCACCTTCCGTGTGACCTCGCACGTGGCGCTGCGTGAAGCCGTCAACATGATCACGCCGGAGCGCATCACCGCCGCCGTGAATCTCGCCAATGACACCCTGCGCGCCGCCGGCAAAACCAATCCGCGCATCGGTGTTGCCGCGCTGAACCCGCACAACGGCGAGAACGGCCTGTTCGGCGACGAAGAAATCCGCATCATCCGTCCGACCATCGACAAGCTGAAATCCGCCGGCATCGACTGCCAGGGTCCGATTTCCTCGGACGCCATTTTCCTGCAGGCGCTCAAGGGCAAATTCGATGGCGTGGTGATGATGTACCACGACCAGGGTCAGATCGCGACCAAGCTTCTCGGCTTCAACAAGGGCGTCACCGTGACCGCCGGACTGCCGTCGGTGTTCACCACGCCGGCACACGGCACCGCCTATGACATCGTCGGCAAAGGCATCGCCGATGTGGGCGCCATTGAACACGCATTCACGCTGGCGGCGCGCATGGCCGCCGGACGTAAAGCTGCCGCAAAAGCCGCCTAGGCTTTTGCCTAGGCGAGCTTGGCGGCGATTGCGTCGCCCATCTCGCGGGTGCTGGCCTTGCCGCCGAGGTCGCCGGTCAGCACCTTGCCTTCACGGATCACCGCTTCCACCGCACGCTCCATCAGGTCCGCCGCTTCAACCGCCTTCGGCTCCTTGTGCTTGTGGCCGAGCCACGCGAACAGCATCTGCCCCGACATGATCATCGCGTAGGGATTGGCAATGCCCTTCCCGGCGATATCCGGCGCCGAACCGTGCGTCGCCTGCGCCATCGCACGATCCGGGCCTGCTGACAGTCCGGGTGCCAGACCCAGCCCGCCGACCAGACCTGCGGCCGCATCCGACAGGATGTCGCCGAAGGTGTTGGTGGTGACAATGACGTCGAACTGCTGGGGTTTCATCACCAGCTTCATCGCCATGGTGTCGACCAGCACTTCGTTATAAGTCACATCCGGGTATTCCTTGGCCAGCAAACGACACTCTTCGGCAAACATGCCGCAGGCCAACTTGAACACCGTGTCCTTGTGCACCGAGGTCATGATCTTGCGCGGCCGCGTGCGCGCCAGCTCGAAGGCCGCGCGGGCGACCTTGCGCGAACCCTGGCGCGTAATCACACGGATGCCGATGGTCATGTCCGGCGTCGGGCGGAATTCGCCGTTGCCCATGAACACATTGCGGTCCGGCGGGAAGCCCTCGTTGTTTTCACGGACGATGATCAGGTCGACATCGTTGTAGATCGACGGCAGACCCGCGTACGACTTCGCCGGACGGATGTTGGCAAACAGGTCGTAATGCTTGCGCAGGATCGGATGTGGATTGATCGCATTGGGCTGACCTTTCGGATAGGCCTGATGACCGATCGGCCCGAGCACCCAGCCGTCGAGCGTGTCGAGTTTCTCAAGCGTACCCGGTGGCAATGTGTAACCGAGTTCCTTGTACGCCTTCATGCCGATCGGCACTGGATGCCAGTTCACCGACAGTCCGCATTTCTGTGCCGCGGCCTTCATCACCTTGATGGTTTCGGGCACCACTTCCAGCCCGATGTCATCACCTTCGAGTATTCCGATTTGCAGAGTCATGCTGATTCCTTGTATTCGCAGTCCAGCGTTTAAGGCTTATTCCCAGACACCCTTGGGCATCGGCAGGCCGGCCAGATCCTGGTCGGTCACCGGCGTGTCCGGCGCAATGTTCAGACGCTCCAGAATCGCCATCAGCTGACGCACATGCTGCGCCGAATGCCAGGTACAGCGCTCCAGCACATCGCGCATCGGCTGCATGCCGTAGTACGTCGGCACCTTGCCCTCGCAGCTTCTGTCGCTGGCGCCGCTCCACCAGGCATCAATGCGTTTGATGATGTCGTCGCCGTAAACGGCAATCTGCGCGCCGGTATTCAGCTCATCACCGGGCGCCACATTCGGACGCTCGACCGTCATCTCTTCACCCTGCGTCACTTCGAGGAAGGCCTCGCCGATACGGAACACGTGGAAAGCCATGTAACGCACCGAACGGTCGCGATTGGCGATCGCGCGCTCTTCCATATAGTCGGTCGGCAACTGGCGCACAAAACGCTGGGCCGAAGCCAGCACGAACAGCCACTTCTCCACCATCTGCGCCGGCGTCAGTCCGGCTTGTCCCGGCGGTTTAACACCGGCAAGACGGGCAACATCCGCCAGAACCTGGCCGAATACATATTCACTGCCGCGCGCCACAACCGGCACATTGCGCACACCGAAGGCCAGCAGGCGTTGCATGCCGTCGGGATTGACCATGATATCGACGACTTCAAAATGCACACCGGAACGCGAAAGAAACTCTTTCGCCTTGAGACAGCTACTTCATCCGGGTTTGGTAAACAGTGTGATGGTGTCGCTCATGGTGCATTTCTCCGGTTGGTGGTTTGTGGATCGCAGGGGATGGTGCCAGAATGCGCACCCGGTCGCGTTAACCATTGCTTATCGTCCCCATTCCGTCTGCTTATGCCTGATAGCCCGCCTCGGCGCCACTCATAAGTAATTGAATTAATTAATAAAATTAACTCGCTCTGCTCTGAAGATCCTTCATGCGGCCCGACCTAACAACCTTGAAACTGTTCATCGCCGTCGTCGAAGAACACAGTATTGCCAAGGCCGCCGAGCGCGAACACATCACCGCGCCCGCCATCAGCAAACGCATCACCGAACTCGAAACCGCTCTCAGCGTGCAGTTGTTCGACCGCCATCCCAAAGGCATTCGAGCAACGGCCGCCGGTGAAGCACTCGCCGCCGATGTGCGCAGCATTTTCGCCATCCTCGACCGCGCAGAAAACAAACTCGGTGAATACGCCAGTGGCAACCGCGGCCGCATCCGCATCCACGCCAATCCGTCAGGCGTGTCCGGCACCTTGCCGGCCGCGTTGCGCGAATATCTGGATACCCATCCGCTGGTCGGCATCCAGCTTGAAGAAAAACACAGCATCGACGTGGTCAGGGCTGTCACCGAGGGTGAAGCCGACATCGGCATTTTTGCGCCGCATGTGCAGGCCGAAGGCTTGACCATCCATCCCTATCAACCAATCAAACTGATGCTGATCACGCCGCTGGATCACGCATTGTCCAGACGCAAGACCATCTCGCTGGCCGAAGCGGCTGCCCATGATTTTGTCAGCCTGTCCGACGCCAGTTCCATCGGCAACCTCGTTCTGCGGATGGCCGCCGAACAGGGGGTCGCACTCAGGAATCGCTTGCAGGTCGATGGATTCGATGGTTTGCGCCGCATGGTCCAGACCGGACTGGGACTGGCGGTGTTGCCCGAACACTGCGCCCTGCCCTATAGCAAAGCAATGTCCTTCCACTGCATTCCCCTGACCGACAGCTGGGCCCGTTACCGCTTGAACATCTGCACACGCGAGCCAGGAACCCTGAGCATTGCCGCCCGGCTGCTGCTGGTGCATCTGAAAGCCGGCGTATCGCCGCGCAGGCAAGACCATTGATGCGCTGCGGCAAAACATAAAGGGCACTTGCATGGCATTACGCGGTCACAGTACAGCGCTGCGTGCTGTCTGGGTATAATGACCGGCCCTGCGAATTCAGAATTCAGCGATCCCAAAGTTTTCTATATCCCCAAGCACGATAACCAAGCAAGAGTCAGTACTGACCGAGGAGAAAAAATGTTCAACTTGAAATCCATCGTATTCACACTGCCGCTGGCACTCGCCGCGACGCCTGCTTTTGCAGCAGCGCCGGCCGCTGCGGACTGGCAACCGAACAAACCGATCCGCCTGCTGGTCGGTTTTGCCCCCGGCGGCGGCACCGACACCACGGCTCGTGCACTGGGCGGCAAAATGGGCGAGCGCCTCGGCCAGCAAATCATCATCGACAATCGTCCCGGTGCTTCCGGCAACATTGCCGCCGAAATCACTTCCAACTCGGCCGCTGACGGTTACACCGTTCTGATGGGCACCATCGCCGCGCTGGCGATCAATCCGTCACTGTACAAAAAACTGTCCTTCGATCCGATCAAGGATCTCGCACCGGTATCGCAGGCGGTTGACTCGACCAATATTCTGGTCGTGCATCCGTCGGTTGCAGCCAAAAACGTCATGGAACTCGTCGCACTGGGCAAATCCAAACCGCTGAACGGCGGTTCATCGGGCGTCGGCGGCGCCGGCCATCTCGCGCTGGAACTGTTCAACCTGCAGACCGGCACAAAAATCACCCACGTGCCTTACAAAGGCGGCGGCCCGTCGATCGTTGATCTGGTGGCCGGCAACATCAATCTGATTTTCGCGACCGCTGCGAGCGCCGTACCGCACATCAAAAGCAACAGGCTTCGCGCACTGGGCGTGACCACTTCCAAGCGTTCGGCACTGGTTCCTGAACTGCCGACGATTGCCGAAGCCGGCGTGAAAGGTTTTGACGCGAACAACTGGTACGGCTTGCTCGTGCCGGCCAAAACACCGCGCGCAGTCATCAACCGCCTGAACAAGGAAATGGTTGAAGTACTGAACCTGCCGGACGTCAAAAAAATCCTGTTTGCATCCGGTCTCGACGCTGCACCGACCACACCGGAAGTTTTCGGCGCTTACATCAAGTCGGAAAAAGACAAATGGGAAAAGGTCATCAAGGCCGCCAACCTGTATCACACCAACTGATCCTGAAACCGCTTGCATCACGCGGCCTGACTCAGCACAGCTTGCATCAGCACAGCTAAACTAAGTCGGACACTGATAAAAAAGACTGCATGGCGCCCGCTGTGCAGTCTTTTTTTTTGGCAGAATGGTGCGGCGCACACACAACTCATCACACCAACAACATATCGAGGGCCATTACCATGAACAAGCTGAACCACATTGCCGCCATCGTTGCGGCCTCCGCATCCCTCTTCGGCGCACCTGCGCTCGCTGCCGACTGGGGGCCGACCAAACCGGTGCGTTTCATCGTCGGTTTCCCGCCCGGCGGCGCCACCGACCTCGTCGCGCGCATCCTGCAACCCAAGCTCTCAGCCAGCCTTGGCACGCAGGTCATCGTCGATAATCGCCCGGGCGCCAATGGCGTGATTTCGATGCAGATCCTGTCGCGCTCCGAACCTGACGGACACACCGTCGGCATGTCGCATATCGGCTCAATGGTGGTCAGCCCGACCATCCAGAAGACCGGTTACGATCCCATGAAGGATTTCGCCCATGTCGGCATGCTGGTCACGCTGCAGAACATCCTGATCACGCATCCCTCAGTGCCGGCCAAAAACCTCAACGAATTCATTGCCAATGCCAAAGCCCAGCCGGGCAAGATCAACTACGCCACCTCCGGCATCGGCAGCCCTGGCCACCTCGCCGTCTCACTGCTGGAAGGCCTCGCCGGCATCACGCTGAACCATGTGCCTTACAAAGGCGGCGGCCCTGCCATCACCGATCTGATCGCAGGGCATATCCCCGCATTCATGGCCGTCATTTCCACCGGCATCCCGCATGTGCAGTCAGGCAAGGCCCGCGCACTTGGCGTGACCGGCGCCAAACGCGCCGAAGCACTGCCCGACGTGCCGACCATTGCCGAAGCCGGCGTCAAGGGTTACCTCGCGATCAACTGGTACGGTCTTTCCGTTTCACCGAAAACCCCGCCGGCCATCGTTGGCCGCTTGAACAAGGATTTCAACGCTGCACTGAATGCCCCGGAAGTCATCAAACAGCTTAAAGATCGCGGCATCGACTCCTCGCCCTCGAGCGGCAGCGATTACTCCAGGTTCATTGCCGAAGAACAGAAGCGCTGGGTACCGGTGATCAAGAAGGCTAAAATCGAGGCCAACTAGGGAATCTCTGAATAACCTACTGCGCGACGCGATTGCTGCGTCGCGCGGTGCTCGGAGCCTCGCCTATCCAATATGATATGTCTCGGCTCCTGTGCGCCGTGCTCCTTGCACTCGCGTCGCTCGCTACGGTTCTTCAGAGATTCCCGGAGTAATAACTCATGATCATCGACTGTCACGGACACTACACCACCGCCCCCAAATCGCTCGAGGCCTTCCGCCAGAAGCAGATCGACAGCCTGAAAGACGCCCGGCTCAGCCCGGCGAAAGACTCGCTGGTGATCCGCGATGATGAAATCCGTGACAGCATCGAAGGCGCGCAGCTGCGCATCCAGCGCGAGCGCGGCACCGACCTCACCATCTTCTCGCCGCGCGCCGGGGGCATGGGCCATCACATCGGCAATGCCGTCACCAGCGCGCTGTGGTCGGACATCTGCAATGAACTGATCCACCGCGTCTGCACGCTGTTCCCGAAAAACTTTGTCGGCGTGTGTCAGTTGCCACAAAGCCCCGGCGTGCCGCCGGAAAACTGCATTCCCGAACTCGAACGCTGCGTCAAGGAATACGGCTTCATCGGCTGCAACCTGAACCCTGATCCCTCAGGCGGCTACTGGACCGATCCGCCGCTGACCGACCGTTACTGGTATCCGCTGTATGAAAAACTGGTCGAACTCGATGTGCCGGCGATGGTGCATGTCAGCGCCTCCTGCAACCCGGCCTTCCATTTCACCGGCGCGCATTACATCAACGGCGACACCACGGCCTTCATGCAGTTCATCACGGCCAACCTGTTCAAGGATTTTCCGACGCTGCGTTTCGTGATTCCGCACGGCGGCGGTGCCGTGCCCTATCACTGGGGCCGTTACCGCGGCCTCGCCCAGGACATGGGCAAGCCGACGCTGCAGGAGCATCTGCTGAAGAACGTATTTTTCGACACCTGCGTCTATCACCAGGCCGGCATCGACCTGCTGACCCGCGTGATCCCCGCCGACAACATCCTGTTTGCCTCGGAAATTGTCGGCGCGGTGCGCGGCATCGATCCGGAGTCCGGCCACTACTACGACGACACCAAGCGTTATATCGACGCCGTCACCACGCTGTCGGCCGCGGACAAGAAAAAGATTTTTGAGGACAACGTCTACAAGGTGTATCCGCGCCTCGCCGCGCGCGTTCCCCGCGCCTGACGTTCAGGGCTGGTCCCAGCCCTTCAGTTCCGTGATGCGCTTTTCGGTGCGCTCGATCATGCAACCGTGGAAACGCGCATTGCGGATCGAGCCGCCTTCAAACAACTTGTACATCCCGTCACAATCCTGCTTGCGGAATTCCACCCAGCTGCGCTGCGCCTCCACCAGACGCCGGCGCACGGTCGTGCGATCGACATGTTGCGGATCATTGGCATCGATGCGCTTGAGCAGGTCCTGATAAGCACGGTTCAGTTCCCGGTCTACCGCAACGAACTGCTGGCTCATGCACTCGTTGATCTCGATGGTGGTGTTGGCCGCGGCGCAAGGGTCCGGGGACTGCGCCGCCTGCAGCGCGTTCGCGCAGAGCAGACCAAGAGCGCACAGGCCGAGATGAGTTACTTTCATAAGTATTTGATTATATTAACTATTTTAGAAGCGCTCAGGAACCACGCTCGGACAGCAAGCGGCCGTTGCGCTCGACCCGGGTCGAACACGATGACAACCCGCAACTGAATTCCGTCTTCACCACATCCTGCGGCGTCACCACGATGGTGCCGCGGCCGCGATTCGCGGTGCCCGCGTCGTATTCATAAGTCACGATGCCAGCCGGCTCATCAAGCAGCATCGAGTAACTCATGTATTCGCCAAAAAACAAACCTTTAATTTTCGGTGCAACCACCTCGACCCGCAGCGGGATGCGGTTCTTGGTCGTGGGATGCGTACGGAAATAGCGTTTGACCCGCATGCCGTAGCGGAAAGACGGATCAACCGCCTCAATGCGCTTGAGCATTTTCAGTTCGCTGGGCCGCAGTGGCACATCCTCCATGCCCATGCCGATGCCCTGTGCCGACACCAGGCTCGCCCCCGAAGACAACACCAGGACCAGCAGCAGACAATAATGTTTAAGCATCGCCTTCGGCATCCTCATACGCCTCATGGCTGAACCGCGGCGTGCAGATCGCCAGGAATACCAGATCACCGTCACCGATGTTGGCAATGCGCTGGCGGCACGACGGCGGAATCATCACCACATCGCCGGCCTGCACCTCCTGCGGCGGGTAATCGCCGATCTCCACACGCCCCATGCCGTCGAGGATCACGTACCGCTCCACGGTATCGCGCACCCGGTGCCAGCGCGCAGTGGCGCCGGGCAGCACCCGTGCCCGCGCAATCGACATCTGCGGATCACTCTCATCATTGGATAGTTCGAGGATATAGCAGCCCTCCTCGATAAAGACTTCAACGCCGGGATGCGCGCGCAGGATGGGCGGTTCTTGCATGTTCAGATGCGGTCCATGTTGATGGCTGGCGCAAACGCGCTCAGGAAACCCTGTAACACCAGTGCCAGGGCTCGTACTGGAATCCGCCGGGATTGCCCCGGGGATAGGAAAGATCAAAACCGAATTCACCAGCCCGTGACTGCAGCCATGCAAAAGCCGCCGTCTGCTCGAACCCGACTTCCAGCACGGCGCTGCCCGGGGTCGTCAGGTCGAGCGCGCGGCCGGTGTGGTGCTCGCTGAAACCCGGCGGCGCATTCACGCACAACACGTCATCCACGCAAACGCCGGCTGCAAGCTTGCGCCGCACGATTTCCGCCTGACGCTCAACGCTGCGGAATGCCGATACCACATGGAGCTCGACACCATCTGCCAGCGCCGCCGCCTTCATGTTTTTCCAGGCTTCGGCGGCCGCAGGAATCAATAAATATTCCCGGCCATCCGCGCCGGTTTCAGCCACCACCAGATCTGCGGCTTCGGCGCATTCAGGCAGATTCCGCGCAACGATCACGTCGGGCGCGATGCCCAGTTCCAGCAGAATCGATTCAATGCGCGGTGAAATCATTGCGAGGATGCGGCCCCGACGCCAACAGGCGCCATGACATCAAAAAAGTTGAACCGAGAATGCCGCATCCCTTCATCAGCCTTCGCTTTATCGACCGTAAAACTTCTTCACGGTTTCGTCAGCCACCTTCTGCAGAAAAGCCGCGTCTTCCTTGCCGACCTTGCCGTAGTAATCATAGCTGTTGCCGCTGCAAGGCTTGTTGTAGACGCTGGCGTAAATGGCGCATGCCGCGAGGTAGGTGCCGAGCATCGTCGGATGGCTGCCATCGTAATCCTGGTGCAGCTTCATGTCCGGCCGCTGGCGATAAGCCTCTTCGAAAGCCAGACCGCTCGGGATCACCAGCGCATTGATCTCATTGCCGACGCTGACATACATGTCGGCCGTTTTCGCCATCATGTCCGGTGCTGCAGCCTTGCTCGGTTTGATGTGCGCCGGCGTCATGTACAGGGCAACCTTGCCGCCGCGTTCGGCGATGAGCTTGCTGAACTCGATGGCCTTGTCACGGAACGCCGCGCGCCGTGCATCGGCCTGCGCATCCGTGCTGTTGCCGTGCATGATCACCAGCTCGAAAGGCTCCTTGATGCCGAGGTTGCCCGGCTTCGTCAGGTGATCCATGTTGTGATGGTTCAGCGGTGCGCCGCCGATGGTCGCCGACTTGTAATTGAAGGCCTTGGCCGTCGCCGGGTCAGCAGCCAGCGCCAGGCGCCGCACATGGTTGTGCATGCTGTCGTTGTAATAAAGATAGCTGTTGCCGACAAACAGCACACGCTTGGGTGTATCCACCTGCGGCTGTTTGACTGCCGGGCTTGCAGCGTTGACAGCCACGCCGGCGGCCAGAAAGGCGCTCAACAGCAGGGTCTGCAGCAAGAACTTGATCTGGAATTTCATTGGGGTCTCCTCCCGGTTGTTGTGCGCGAATGATACCGCGGCTCCCCTGTGTCACGGCAGTTCCGTGGCAACCAATATGTGGGCCATCGCATGCCGTCTGCGGTCCGTGCTGCCATACTGGCCGTCAAACAATAGGACGTTCCGGCAGCCGCGACCGGCAACGCGACAACAACCCTTGCGGCGATCCATCCGGAGGAGTCCAGCATGAGCATCACGCACCCCCACCGTTCAGCGGCCATCGCCCTGATCGTTGCCGCAGTCACCGCCACAAGCCTTGCCGAAGCGGCACAGCCCGCCAAAGGCAGCTACCCCGAACGCCCGATTCGCATGATCATCGCCCAGGCCCCGGGCGGCAACGCCGACATCATTGCCCGCGCGCTGGCCGAAGGCCTGACCGAGCGGCTGGGCCAGAACGTCGTCGCCGACAACCGCCCCGGCGCCAGCGGCATCATCGCCACCGAGATGGCCGTGCGCGCGCCCACCGACGGTTACACCATCCTGCTGGTGCCAAGCTCTTTCGGCGTCAATCCTGCGGCCAACCGCAAGCTGCCCTATGACCAGTTGAAAGACCTCACGCCCATCACCATGGTCGCCAGCGCGCCCAATGTGCTGGTGGTCGGCCCGGCATTGCCGATCAAGACCGTGGCCGATCTGGTCAAGGCCGCCAAGGCCAGCCCCGGCAAACTCACCTACGGCTCATCCGGCAACCTCGGCTCGCCCCACCTCGCCGGCGAACTGTTCGAACTGATGACCGGCACCGACATGATCCATGTGCCGTACAAGGGCGCCGCCACCGCGATGCTCGACCTGATCGCCGGCCGCATCTCGATGTCCTTCGCCAGCCTGCCCAGCGCCATCGCCCATATCCGCGGCGGTCGCTTGCACGCCATCGCCGTCACCAGCGAAAAACGCTTTCCGCTGACGCCTGACCTGCCGACCATCTCCGAATCCGGCCTGCCCGGCTTCGAAACCAGCGCCTGGCAAGGCCTTGTTGCACCCGCGAAGACCCCGCCCGCGATCATCAAGCGCCTGAACACTGAAGCCGTCGCCGTGATCAACCAGCCCGCGATGCGCGAGCGCATGATCCAGAACGGCGCCGCCCCCGTCGGCAGCACGCCCGAAGAACTGTGGGACTTCGCGCGCAAACAAATCGAAAAATGGGGCAAGGTCATCAAGGCCGCCGGCATCACCCCGAACTGAATGGCAGACTAGAACGACTAACCATAAGCACCGTTCGCCCTGAGCCTGTCGAAGGGTGAACGGCAGTCACTGCAAACCTCAATCTACCGGAGCAACAACCGTGGCAACTACCAACACCGGCCCCCTCTCCCGCTTTACTGTCCTCGACCTCACCCGCGCGCGCTCCGGCCCGACTGCGGTACGCCAGCTTTCCGACTGGGGCGCCAATGTCATCAAGGTAGAAGAACTCGGCGAACAGGACGGCGACGGCAGCCCCTTCGACAAACGCCACGGCCCCGACTTCCAGAACCTGCACCGCAACAAACGCAGCCTGACGCTGAACCTGAAATCACCCGAAGGCGTCGCGGTGTTCAAACGCATGGCGGAAAAAGCCGACGTCATCGTCGAGAACTACCGCCCGAAAGTGAAAGACCGCCTCGGCATTGATTACGAATCCATCCGCAAGATCAATCCGCGCATCGTTTACGCCAGCATCAGCGGCTTCGGCCAGGACGGCCCCTACGCCGACCGCCCCGGCCTTGACCAGGTCGCGCAGGGCATGAGCGGCCTGATGTCGATCACCGGCCTGCCCGGGCAAGGCCCGGTGCGCGCCGGCATCGCCATCGGCGACTCCAGCGCCGGCATGTTCCTCGCCTTCGGCATCGTCACCGCGCTGCTCGACCGCGAACACACCGGCGAAGGCCAATGGGTGCATACCTCACTACTGCAAGCGCTGATCGCAATGACCGACTTCCAGGCCGCACGCTGGACCGTCGCCGGTGAAGTCGCCGGACAGGCCGGCAACAACCACCCCACCGCGATTCCGACCGGCAGCTACAAGACCAAAGACGGTTACATCAACATCGCCGGCTCCGGCCAGCTGTTCGAGCGCCTGTGCAAAGCCGTCGGCCTGCCCGACGTGCCGAAGAACCCCGATTACTCCAACTCCAAGATCCGCTCGAAAAACCGCGACGCATTGAACAAGATCATCGCCGAACAAATCGAAACCCGGACCTCGGCAGAATGGATCGAATCCCTGAACAAGGCCGGCGTGCCCTGCGGCCCGATCTACAAGATGAATGAAGTTTTTGCCGATCCGCAGGTACAGCACCTGGGACTGGCCGCGCCGGTGAAGCACTACCAACTGGGCGACATCAAGGTGGTGCGCAACGGCATCAATTTCTCGAAAACGCCGTTTGCGGTGCGCAAGGCGGCGCCGGACAAGGGTGCGGAGACGGATGAGGTGCTAAAGGAGTTTGGGTATAGCGAGACGGAGATTGCGAAGCTGAAAGCTGCCGGGGTGACGATGAGCAGTTGAATAAATTATTAATAAAATCAATTAGTTAAATTCATCCACCCTCTATCACCATTACTTCCCCTTCTCCAGTCAACTTGACCATCGTAGCCCATAGGCTACACTAGCGCATGCGCGTTGAAGAGACCGACGTCTATCGAGCATGGATTAACGGATTGCGCGACCTCCGTAGCCGCGCGCGGATTCAGGTGCGCGTGGATCGGCTGGTGCACGGCAACCCCGGGCAACATCGCAATCTCACTGGCGGCGTGTCGGAACTGAAAATCGACTTCGGTCCCGGCTATCGCGTTTATTACACCCAGCGCGGAACACGCCTGATCCTGCTGCTCGCTGGCGGTGACAAGTCTTCACAGGCGCGAGACATTGAACTGGCCATCACTCTGGCCAGGAATTATCAGGAGTAAACAAACATGGCTAAAAGCAAAACCGGCAAATCTGCAAAAACCAAAACAATGCCCTACGACGTCGCGGCGCAACTGCGTACGCCGGAAGAAATGGCCGCCTACCTCGATGCCTGGCTGGACGAAGCGCCGGAAGATTCCGCGGGGATCGCACGTGCGCTGGGCGATATTGCGAGAGCCAAAGGCATGACCCAAGTAGCCAAGGAAGCAGGCCTGTCGCGTGAGAGCCTGTATCGGGCGCTAAGTGAGAACGGCAATCCGAGTTTTGATACGGTGTTGAGGGTTGCGCGGGCATTGGGTGTAAAACTGCATGCGGAAGCGGCATGACTTGAAGAGAAATCGACTCCGGTACTTTGGGTTGTTTGATATGCCCCCATTCATTCGGCGCAATGCGCTACGCTTATTACTCCCTATTCAAGCTAAATCTAGTTAGGCAAAAACGGATGCATGAAAGCAATGCCAGAAATAGCATCCCCAATCCCAAGTAATGCGATAGTCGAATCAGCCTTTTCACAGCTGGACGCATTATCGTACTGGGAACAGAGACTGTTCTTCCACAAACGGATCCCAAACCAGTATCCGAGATTTTTTTACAAATATTTCTCGTATGACCCTGGAAATCCCGACGCAATCCGCAATTTGCGCAGCGTTTTGGTTGAATCAAAATTCTGGCTTGCAAACCATGAAAGCTTTAATGACCCATTCGACTTGAAAGCAAATGTTGTTTTTTCTGGCACTGAATACGAGAAGAAGAGTCGGCTTAAATCACTCATTGCAAATCAAAATCCACACGCACCTCGCAAAGAACGGAAAAAGATTCTTGAGCACATGATGGCGAGATCAGACGCCGACTGGGATGAGAGCATTAAAAAAATATTCAATGCTCGATCAAAGCAAATTGGTGTTTGCTCTTTTGCCTCGGATACCAAACCCCATATCGGCACATCTAATAGATCAAGAAACACCACATTTCGATTAGGTCCACGTAGCATTTTGATGTGGGCTCACTACGGAAGAAATCACTCTGGAGTAAGTTTGCAATTTGAAACTATCAGAGATTACAGAACATTTACCGTAGCCAATGAGGTGGAATATAGTGAAGACTACCCGCGAGTTGATTACATCAAGAATTTCGAGGACAACATACTCCTACCTTTAATTCGAAAGCACAAAGGCTGGGAATACGAAAATGAATGGCGAATTTTGCATATGACAGGTGCAGAACAGCTTTTTCCGTTTAAACCGAACGCATTGCGACGCATCATTTTCGGCTGCCGTGCATCGCCTGAAGTCTTCGCTGGAATCGAGGAATTACTAAATGAACGGGAGAAAAATGGACTGCCAACCATAGACTTATATCGTGCGGTTCAACACCCGACAGATTACAAACTAATGCTCTGGCGCATCAACCCGCGTAGGACGCAATAAGCAAAGCGCATTGCGCCGCATGCACATCTCCACCCATCAATCGTCGTAATCAAACTGCGCATCACCACCGCCACCCCAATCTGCCGCATACACCCCCTGCTTCACCAACCGGTGAAATGTCGAATGCGGCCAGTCGACAACCCGCTTCACCAAACCATGTTTCACTGGATTGAAATGCACATAATCCATGTGTACACGAAAATCCGCCTCATCGCGAATCAGATGTTCCCAGTATCTCCGCTGCCAGATGCCGCGCTCTCCACGTTTAATACGCACGGTGGAACGCCGCTCGGTTTTCGGCAAGCCTTTTGAGAAAACCATTTTAATCAAGCGCCAGCGGTTGACGAAATCAGCATCACCATCCGGCAGTTCAATCACGCAATGCAGGTCATCGGGCAAGACGACCCAGCCGTGGATATGGAAAGGATGGCGTTGACGAACGTGATCGACGGTTGCGCGCAGCAGGTCGATATGGTCAACCAGCAATGTGTTGCCGCACCGTTGCAGCAGATTCACCGTAAAAAAATAGGTGCCTCCGGGGTGCCAGGCGCGGCGGTAGTTGGGCATGCTGGTTGTTTTATCGGTTCACATGCGGCGCAATGCGCTTTGCTTATTGCGCCCTACAATATCTTTGTCTTCTTGCTCGGCAACAACGACACAATCAACAACGGCAACACCGGCAGGCTCAGCGCAAAAATCACCCACCAAGTCACTGACCTGCCCTTGCGTTTGGCAATCACGCCCGTCGGAATCGCCGCAATCACGGCAAGCACCGTCAGATACAGCGCGCCTTTGACCAACGCCTCGACCGTCTTCGGGTCGTAACCGAATTGAACGAGTAGCGCGGTGACCTGTGGATCAAGCATGGGCAGCACTATAGCCCGTGCAGGGCACAACGCGTTGCGCCTGTTGTGCCCGTAATATCATAAGTGTTTGATTTTATTACTGATATTCAATCATGCCGCCCGCCGCAATGATCTTCAGCGACTCCACCACTTTCTTGTCGACGAGGATGCCTTCCTTGCGCCGGCGCACACGTTCACGGTATGCGCGTTCGGAGGGGATGCGGATTTCTTCGACACCCGGCTGCTTCGGCGTGTCCTTGATCTGCTGCACATACTCCGCCATGCGTTTCGGAAATTCGCCACCGGGCAGCATGATCTCCGGATCAACCGCCCAGAAGTGGAAAGCGTAGTCGCGGACGTTGCCGTGGGCGAGGTGTGAACCGGCGAGGATGCCCAGCGCCTGGATCGCGAACGAAAGCCCGTAACCCTTGTGACCGCCGAAGGGAGCAACGCCGCCCTTCAATACGGCCTTGCCGTCAGTGGACGGACGGCCCTGTTCGTCAAAACCCACGCCTTCGGGCAGCGGTTCGCCAAGGTGGGCGTGCAGCATCACCTCGCCCCACATGAAGGAAGCGGTGCCCATGTCCACAACCACGGGACCGTTGTCCGACGGGAAACCGAAACAGATCGGATTGGTGCCGAGCATCGGCTTGGCCGCACCCGGCGGCAGCACGCGCGGCGAGGCCGCCGAGGTGTGGAATGCAACAAGTCCTTCCTTGACGATCTTCTCAACGAAATAGGCGTTGCGGCCGCTGTAGTAGCTGTTGAACACGCCGACGGTGGCCATGCCCGATGCTTTCGCCTTTTTGATCGCGACTTCGGCGCCGCGATAGGCCGCGACATAACCGATATTGTTGCCGCCGTCGATCAGCGCCGATACCGGCGTCTCGCGCACGATGCTCACCGGTTTGCGCGGCTGTTTTGTCTTGACGTCAGTGGCAATCGCCAGCACCCGCGGCAGGCCGGCAAAGCGGTAGCCGCACAGCGAGTTGTCGACAAGCTGGTCGATGGTGATGCGGGCGTCTTCGCCGCTGTAGCCCACGGCTTCAAGCGCGCGCTGGCCGAGTTCGGTGGCCTCTTCGGGCGTGATGCGCAGGAAATCGGGGTGGTCGGCGTCGAGCAAGGCACTGGCGACGGACGTTTTCGACATGATGAATCTCTCTCGGTTGAATAAGCGGATTACTGCTGCTGGATGCCCGCACCCTTGATGACAGCCGCATAACGCACGGTTTCAGTTTTGACCAGCTCGGCGAGCTGCTCCGGCGTGCCGTACCAGGGGGTAATGCTCTGTGCATCCAGCGTCTGGCGCAGGTCTTTCGAATCCAGCGCTTTCTGCGCTTCCGAACTCAGCTTGTTGATGATGTCGCGCGGCGTGCCGGCCGGCGCAAACATCGCGTACCAGATCGACATCTTGAAATTCGGAAAGCCGGCCTCGGTTGAAGTCGGCACTGCGGGCAGATTGGGCACACGTTTTTCCGAGAGCACGACAATCGGCCGCACCTTGTTCTGCTTGATCAGCGGCAGGATTGACGCCACCGAGACGATGGTCTGATCCACTTCCCCGCTGATTGCCGCAACCGTCGCCAGCGTCGCACCCTTGTACGGCACGTGGACGACATTGATCTTCTCAAGATACTTGAGCAATTCATTGGCGAGGTGGTTGGTGGTGCCTGCACCGCCCGAACCGTAATTCAGTACCCCGGGCTTGGAACGCGCGAGATCGACAAACTGCTTCAGTGTTTTTGCCGGCACCGAAGGATGCACCACCATCACGTTCTCGATGGCGGCCAGTCTTGCCACCGGCGCGAGATCCTTGGTCGCGTTGTAGCTGAGTTTTTTGTAGAGCGAAGGGCTGATCGCGATGGTGGGCGACGACACCACCACGGTGTAGCCGTCAGCCGGCGAGGTCGCGGTCATGCCCAGCGCAAGATTGCCGCCGGCGCCCGCACGGTTGTCCGGCACCAGGTTATGCCCCATCTGCTCGCCCATCTTCTGGCCGATGATGCGCCCCACCAGGTCACTGGGTGCGCCTGCGGGGAACGGCAGCACCATGCGGATCGGTTTGCTTGGATAGGCCTGTGCCATCGCGTGCTTGCCGGGAACGGCACAGGACAGCGCGACCGCTGCAGCAGCGGCGCTGAGACTAAAACGTTTGAATGTAAACATGTTTCCTCCTCGGATTGATTTTATTGCCGCAACCTGCGGATCAGGGTTCACGGCCTGCGACCAGTAGTGCATCGACGACTTTGACACCTTGACCTTTGCCCAGAACGGTCAGCGGATTGACGTCCAGCTCGCGTATGGTAGCGCCATGATCATGCGCCAGCCATGACAACCGCACGATGCAGTCCACCAGCGCCTCGATATCCGCCGGCGCCATGCCGCGCACGCCTTCGAGTATTTTGTAACCGCGCAATTCACCCAGCATCTCGCGTGCCGTCGGCGCATCCACCGGCGGGATGCGGTAGGTAATGTCGCGCATGACTTCCACGTAGATGCCGCCGAAGCCCACAGCAATCAGCGGCCCGAACACCGGATCGCGCACAATGCCCAGCATCATCTCCGTGCCGCGCGGCACCATTTCCTGCACCAGCACGCCGGCGACTTTTGCATCGGATTTGTAGCGTAAGGCTGCAGCACGAACCTCGTCATGGGCGCGGCGCACCTCGGCCTCACCATTGACGCCGAGGCGGATCGCGCCGGCTTCGGTCTTGTGGGCGATGTCTCCGGATTCGATCTTCAGCGCCACCGGGCCGTTGATGCTGCGAAAATGCGCAGCGGCTTCATCGGCGCTGGTGGCCAGCAGTTCTTGCGGCACCGGCAATCCGTATTGCGCCAGCAGATTCTTGGCTTCGCGCTCGGTCAGGGTACGGTCACCGGAGGCATTCAAGGCCCTGGCCACAACCGCTTGATCCATGCCCTCCGGCCGCTGCGGTTTGCCCTGCTTCTGCCGCGCCTCCAGGAATTCGCGATAAGCGATGGCCGTGCGCACATAACGCAGCGTATCCACCGTGTTGCGATAAGCCGAAGCGCCCATCGCCACCAGGCTGTCGACGGTCAGCGATTGATCGTCATGGCAGCCGCCGGTCACCAGCAGTACCAGCGGTTTGGCGGCGTCGCGCGACAGCCTGGCCGCATGTTCCAGGTCGGCACGCGGCGCAAAGGTGAACACAGGAATCATCACATCGACGTTGTCGTCTTCGCTGATGATTTCCATCGCCTTGCGGTAGATCTCCGGTTGGCCGGTGGCCAGCGAAGTCATGTCAGTGGGATTGCTGACCTTGCCGTAGCCCGGGATCAGTTCACCGAGGCGGCCATCGGTTTTGGCGGTGTAGCTGTGCCAGCTCAGGCCGAGATGTGTGCCAACGTCAGCCATCTGCACGACGTTACCGCCCGACAGCGACATCGACGCGGCGCGCCGCCCTTTCGGCAGCTTGTGCTTTTTCTGACGCAGCACGATGGCCTGTTCATACAGCTCGTTGCAGTCATTGACGCGGATCACGCCGTATTGTTTGCACATGGCGCTGAACACATCATCCGAACCGGTGATCGCACCGGTATGCGAGGCCGCCGCCTGCTTGCCGGCATCGGTGATGCCGAACTTGAGCACGATCAGCGGTTTCTCGCGTTCGGCCGCGTATTGCGCGAGGTCCATGAAGGCCTTGCCGTCGCGGATGGCTTCCAGCGCCATCATCACCACATCGGTCTGGTCGCCCTCCAGCATGAACCGCGCGAAATCCACCACGGTGAGGTCGGCCTCGTTGCCGCAGCTTGCCTGATAACTCATGTGCACGCCGGCCTTGATCGCACGCCACATCACATTGGTCTGCCCCAGCCCGCCGCTCTGGCTGACCAGTCCGACATTGCCCGACGGTTCCGTCAGGCTCGACACGGCATAACCGGCGGAGAAGGAAAAACGGTCGATGAAATTCACCGGGCCGTTGCAGTTCGGGCCCATCACGCGCAGCCCCGTTTCGCGGGTAAAGCGCACCAGCTCTTCCTGCAGCTTGCGGCCCTGCTCCGTTCCGGTTTCGGCGTATCCTGCGGTGAAAACCGTCGCGCACTGCACGCCAATGGCATGGCAGTCGCGCAGCACGTCGATGACGCGGTCCGGTGCGATCACCACGCCGACGTGGTCCGGTGATTCCGGCAAGGCACTGACGCCGGGGTAACACTTGAGGCCGTTGAGTTCGGTGAGTCGCGGATTCACCGGCAGGATGCGTCCGGCATAACCGAACTTGACCACCTGTCGCATCAGCCGTCCGCCGAAGCGCCGGGTGTCATCCGTCGCGCCGACAATGGCGATGGACTTCGGTGAATAAAAACGGGACCAGTTCGTGGATTGATTCATTGCGATGAAGGGTGCTGCTGCATTCACGTTTCGGGGATTCGCGAATATATACCGGGAGGCCGCCCCACGACGGTGCGTTATCACAATGTGGTTGATTCATTCCCTCGCCGTCGCAATTTATGGACAATGCGGAGCGCGACTTATCAGGAGAACAGCATGTCACTTGTCGAATACACCCGTGAAGGCCAGATCGGCTACATCACGCTGAATCGTCCCGAAAAACTCAACGCCATTTCCGATGAAATGAGCCTCGCGCTGTGTGATGCGCTGTATGCCTTCTATGACGACGAGGAAGCGATGGTCGCCATCCTCTCCGGCAACGGCCGCGCCTTCTGCAGCGGCGCCGATGTCAAGCAGCGCCAGCTGCGGCCCAAGGAGGAACTGAAAAAACTCGGCGGCCCCTCAGCACGCGAAGGCAATATCCGCCATCCCTTTTTCAAACCGCCGCATGCCAAGCCGATCATCGCCGCGATGCACAGCTACTGCTACGGCGTCGGCCTGCGCATCGCGCTGTATTGCGACATGACGGTGGCGAGCAAGGATGCGAAGTTCCAGGTCACTGAAATCGCCCGCGGCATCGACGCCACGCCGTTCTGGATGATGCTGACGCAGCGTGGCGCCGGCGTGTTCGCCGATGATGTGTGTTTCACCGGTCGCGTGTGGAACGCGGAAGAAGCGCATCGCGTAAACCTGCTGACCCGGCTTGCCGAAAACGGCGAACACATGAAGGTCGCGAAGGAACTTGCGGATCAGGTATTGAACAATCCACCGCTCGCCGTGCGTGCGATGGTCGAAGCGCGGCGCTCGGACCTGGAACACATTGAAGCAAAGGCCTATGCGATCCGCCCGCGCACGCTGCACCTGTCGGAAGATTTCCGCGAAAGCGCGCTGGCCTTCGTCGAGAAACGCAAGCCGGTTTACAAAGGTCGTTAAAACAAGGACGTTACAGAGCAGCGTTATACCGGCTCAGACCGGCCGTAACCTCCAAACCCCGATCAGACTGCGACTGGTGCCGCGGCATGATGTTTGTGCCGCGGCAGCCACAGCGCCAGCGGTATCGCCAGGAAACCGATGCCGGATGCGACGAGGATCGCCGAGGTGTAGTTGCCGGAGTGATCGAACAGCGCCCCGCCGATCCAGCCGCCGAGCGCCATGCCGGTGCTGCCGCCGATCATCTGGAACGAGAAAATCGAACTCAGCGGCGCCTTCGGACCAAACATCTGCCGGTTGATGATCGGAAAACCCACCATCTCGCCGCCGTAACAAATGCCGAAAAACACCGCGAAGGCGTAGAAATGCCAGACCTCGGTGGCAAACAGCAGCAACAGAATTGACAAGCTCTGGCCGAAGATCGCGCCGGACAGGATGGTGCGCCCGCCAAATCGTTCGGTGAGCAACGAGAAACTGAAGCGGCTGAAAATCGATACGCCGGCGATTGTGCTCAACACGCCCGCTGCCTGCAGGCCCGGAATGCCGTGGTGGGTGGCCATCGACACGCCATGCGCGAGAATCACCGCATGCCCGGCGCAGCCGAGGTGATGGCAGCCCATCAGCAGCCACACCGGTTTGCGCGACAGCACTGTACGCATGTTGACTGCAACGCCGGATGACTGCTTGTCCTTCGCCCCATCATCGGCGCCGTAGGCTGTCATTCCCATCTCGGCCGGACTGGTGCGGATGAACCAGGAAAAGACCAGAAGAATGACGCCAAAGGCGATGCCGATCACCAGGAAGGCTGATTCCCAGCCGCGATTCTCGATCATCCAGCGGAACAACAGCGCAAAAATCACCGGGCCTAGTCCCAGGCCGGCCCAGTAAATGCCGAGCGCCAGCCCCATTTTCTGATTGAACCAGCGGGTGATGATGACCGGCAGCAGCACCACGAAGGCCGCATTGCCCAATGCGCCGACGAACACGCCGTAAATCACATACAGATGCCACAACTCCTGGATCATCCCGAGCAGCACCGTGCCCGCGGAAATCATCAGCGATGCGCCCAGCATCAGCGAACGCGCGCTGTAACGGTCGCCGAGCCAGCCGAAGATCAGCATCGCGGGCATGCTGCACAGGAAAGCGAGCGAATAGGCCAGGCCGATGTCGCCGCGTTTCCAGTCGAATTTTTCGACCAATGGATCGACGAGCACGGCGAACGACGCTGAATCGGCGCGACTGATCACGCCCAGAACACAGGCCGCCGCGAGAATGATCCATGCATGGTGCAGACCGGATTTACGGAGTGATGTCATGAACGAATGTCTCCTCCCTGCAGATCCCGGAACACGGAAGCCCGAAGAGAACAGGGCAGAAAATTATTGTAAGTATTTGATTTTATTAAATTTATTTAGGTTCAAGGGATTACCTCAAGCACCCTCGCCCTTGATACCCGCCGTCTTGATGACCGCGCCCCACTTTTTGCTCTCGGCGCTGATCAGTTCACCGAATGCCTGTGGCGTGCTCACCATCACTTCAGAACCATCGGCCAGCAGCCGTTTCTGCATTTCCGCATCCTGCATCGCCTTGCTGATATCCGTGACAAGACGATCCACCGCTGACTTGGGCGTCTTTTTCGGCGCAATCACGCCGTACCAATTGACCACGACGACGCCTTTGATGCCGGCTTCCGCAAACGTCGGCACGTTAGGCAGCGCTTGTACCCGCTTCGGCAATGTCACCGCCAGCGAACGCAAACGTCCCGACCTGACGTGCGGCACAGAGGACACAATTGTCGGAAACGCTGACTGCACCTGCCCGCTGATCAGATCGGCATAGGCCGCGCCCATGCCTTTGTAGGGCACGTGCGTCATCCGGGTACCCGTCGCAATCAGGAACAGTTCACCGCTCATATGGAGCAGGCTGCCGATGCCCGATGAACTGAAATTGACCTTGCCCTGATTCGCTTTCAGATAGCTCACGAATTCCTGCGGCGATTTCGCCGGCACCGCAGGATGCACGACCAGGTTGTAGCCCTGCTGCGTCACCTGCAGCACCGGACTGAAATCGCGAACCACGTCAAAACGCGAACCATAAAGCAGCGGATGCACCACGGCTGTGGCGCTGATCATCAGCAGCGTGTGTCCGCTGGGATCGGAGCCGGCGAGGATATCCAGCGCCACCTGGCTGCCGGCGCCGGGCCTGTTGTCAACGATGACGGATTGTCCAAGACTCTCGGCCAGCCCCACCGAAAGACTGCGCGCAATGGTATCGACGCTGCCGCCTGCGGCGAGCGGAACCAGAATGCGAACCGGGCGCAGCGGAAATTTCTGCGCCGCGACAGGAAACGCTGCAGACAAAGCCGCCATCAGACCCAAGGCCAGAATGACGATGCCTGAATGGCGTTTTACTATTTTCATGAAGACTCCCCCCTTGGCTTCCAAGTATGATTGAATTTTCAAGGCGGCAAAATAAACAGACCGCATTGCGTAAACCCTCATGACCCAAGCCACCCAAGCCATTGCCGATTTCATCCACCGCAGTTCGGCTGCGGATTTTCCCGATCAGGCCATCGAGAAATCAAAAAAAGTCATCGCCGATACCGTCGCCTGCATTCTCGCCGGCGCCAACAGTGAAGTCACTGAACACCTGCTCGCCTACCTGAAGATGAGCGGCGAAACCGGCGACAGCCCCATCATCGGCACCGCAGCGCACGGCAGCGCCGAAATGGCCGCACTGATCAACGGCACCTTCGGTCATGCCTTGGATTTTGATGATGTGCTTTCAATGATGCCGGCCCACCCCAGCGCGGTGATCATCGCGGTGCTTCTGGCTGACCTGAAACGCCAGCCATTGAGCGGCAAAGACCTGATTGAAGCGCATGTCATCGGCGTCGAGGTCGGCGGCAAAATCGGCCTCGGCATCACCACCGGCCACTATCACCGCGGTTTCCACGGCACCGGCACGCTGGGCATTTTCTGCGGCGTCGCGGCACTGGCCAAAGCCTGGCGCCTGCAGCACGCCGTCATCCAGACCGCTTTCGGCATCGCCGGCTCGATGTCCAGCGGCCTGCGACGCAATTTCGGCACCATGACCAAACCGCTGCACACCGGCTGGGCAGCACGCAGCGCCATCGCCGCCGTGCGTCTGGCGATGAGCGGTTTTACCGCGGCGCCCGACATCATGGAAGCGAAGACCGGATTCTTTGCGGCTTATGGCGTCGATGAGTCGAATATCACCAACACGGTTGAAGTCCTTGGCAAACCCTGGGTGATCACCGACCCCGGCATCGCACTGAAAAAATTTCCCTGCTGCTATGCCACGCACCGCGGCATGGATGGCATTCTGACGCTGCGCGAAAAACACGGCTTTACCGCCGCCGACGTCGTGCGCGCGGATTGCCGGATGCCGGAGGGCGGCATGCAGGTCCTGACCTATCCCCAGCCCAAGACGGGTCTTGAAGCCAAATTCAGCCTCCAATACGCCATCGCCGCCGGCATTGTCGACGGGGCTTATTCGCTTTCCAGTTTTACTGACGAAGCCGTCAAACGGCCGGCAATCCGCAACATGATGCAACGCTTACGCGCCTTTGAAGACCCCGCCTGCCGCGGCGACGATCCGCTGTTTGAAACGCGCAGCTCGGGCAGCCGCGGTTTTGTCGAAGTCGATATTGAATTGCGCAACGGCGTGCGCGACACCATCCGCATCCAGCGTCCGCCCGGCCACCCCTCGCGCGAACTGTCCTGGGATGATCTGGAACACAAGTTCCGCGACTGTGCCGCTCAGGCCGGCACCAGTGCCGGCAATACCGACAGCGCCATTGCAGCACTGCGCACACTCGAAACCCAGACCAGCGTGGCCGGCCTGGTCAATCTGCTGCTGCGTTAACGCCGCAGCTGCGGCGAACCGAGCACGTCGGGATTGACCACATTGATCGGATTGCCCGAGGCATAGGCGTTGATCTGGTCAAAGATGTCGACGAACTGGGTTTCGAGGCCTTCGAGGGTCACGTAACCGATATGCGGCGTCAGCACGACGTTGTCCAGCGCCAGCAGCGGATCTGCTGTATCACGCATCGGTTCGTCCTCGAACACATCAAGCCCCGCCATGCCGGGACGTCCGGCCTTCAGCGCCGGCACCAGCGCACCGGCCTCGACCAGTTGCGCACGACTGGTATTCACCAGCACCGAGTTCGGTTTCATCCGCGCCAGATCGGCAGCGGTGACAATGCCGCGTGTGGCATCGACCAGCCGCATATGCAGTGACAGCACATCGCAGCGTTCAAAAAATTCATTCTTGCTCGACGCCACCTCATGGCCGTCACGGCGCGCGCGCTCCAGCGTTTTCTCACGCCCCCACACCAGCACGTTCATGCCGAAGGCCTTGCCGTAGCTGGCAACGACCGCACCGATGCGGCCATAGCCGTAAATGCCCAGCGTCTTGCCGCGCACCGTGCGGCCGACGCCGCACTGCCACTGCCCCGCCTTCAGTGATGTCATCTGCTGCGGAATCTTGCGCATCGCCGCCAGCACCAGCGCCCAGGTCAGTTCCGCCGTCGCATACGACGGCAGCTCGGGATGCTGGCTCGACGAAATGATCACGCCGAGTTTGGTGCAGGTATCGGCATCGATATGCGGGAACACGCTGCGCTGGCTGATCATTTTCAGTTTCGGCAGGCGTTCGAGCAGCGGCGTGCGGATCTTGGTGCGTTCGCGAATCAGCACCAGCGCTTCAGTATCACGCAGGCGTTCGGCCAGCGTGTCGGTGTCCTGGGCGTGATCGTTCCAGATCTTGACGTCGTGGTCCTTCAGTTTCGCGAAGCAGTTGAGCGTGCGAACAGTGTCGAAATAATCGTCGAGGATGGTGACTTTCATATGCGCCTCCAACTGGTGAGTCGGTCGTGGAAAACACAAGGGCCGCGATGGCGGCCCCGTGATTGATCATCAGTAATTGTTTATAAAAACTTTATTCAGCCGCGATACCCGGCACCGGACGCCGCCGCTCCAGGTGGTAACGCACCAGCGCAGTCAGACGATACAGGCCATGCACGAACTTGCCGTAAGGCATGGTCAGGAACAGCGCCAGCACAAAGCCCAGGTGGATAGCGAGCCAGGTGCCCATCGAACCGTGTTCGCGGAAAGCCAGCAGGCCGAGGCCGGTCAGGCTGATCATGAACAGCAGCACGAGGAAGCCCGCATCCATGCCGGTCTGATCCGTGGCCACCAGTTGCGGATCACGCTGCGTCTTCAGGTACAGCAATCCCGCAGGCCCGATCAGCAGGCCGATGCCGCCGACGATACCGAGCAGCACCGGCAAGCTGGTCACCGGATAAGGCGCCGGCTGGTTCAGCACGTAGTGATAAACCGTGGCCACGCTGGTCGCGGCAAAACACAGCATGAAGCCGTAGAAGGTGAAATGGTGGAAGGTGCGACGCGCCAGCGACTTCTGCTCCGTCGGGTAAGTGCAACCTTCGTTCTCGACGCCGCCACCGAGGTTTTTCAGCGTCAGCGCATCATGAACGCCTTCCGCCAACGGACCGGCCTTGAAAAAGTCGGCCAGCTCCTCACCCATGTACGGCCAGAAGCGGATGAAACCCATCAGCAGTGCGAAGGCGACAAAAATCGACACGCCGCCAAACACGCCCGCCATCACGTTATGCGGAATCAGCGCGTAGAACGAACCCTGAGCATCGCTGTGTGCAGCAAAAAAGCGATCCGGATTGGACAGCGCCCCCGCCAGCCAGAACAGCAATGCAATGCTGAACGCGGTGATCAGGCTCACGGCCACAGCGTTGTTGTCATACAACTTGCCGAGGAAACCGGGCCAGGCGTAGCGGCGGTAGGTTTCGCCACGCGCCTTCGCCATCAGGCGCGGGAAGTTGACCTGGAATTCATGCGGCGGGGCAAACTGGCAGGCATACAGACACGACCCGCAGTTGTGGCAGAGGTTGCCCAGGTACAGCACGTCGTTCTCGGTGAATTCGAGACGGCGCGCCAGCGCCGGAAACACCGCGCAATAACCTTCGCAATAACGACAGGCGTTGCAGACGCGCAGTACGCGCTGTGCATCCTCGATCAGTTCGTCGAGGGACATCGGTTTGTCTTCAGCCGCGAACATGTTTTGCCGCCTCCTCGCCCGCGATGCGTCCGAACGTGGTGCCGATGGACATGCCGATGCCCGCCAGGTACCCCTTGCCCAATACATTGCCTGCCATGATTTCCCCTGCTGCGAATACGTTTTTGCAGGGCTTGTCGTCCTGCAGGATCATCCGTGCCTTGTCGTCGACGGTGACCCCGAGATAAGTAAAGGTGATGCCCGGCCGTAACGGATAACCGAAGTACGGCGCGGTATCGAGTTTTAATGCCCAGTGCGTTTTCGGCGGCGTCAGGCCTTCGGTGACGCAATCGTCCTGGATGGTGTGATCGAAGGTGCCGGGGCGAACCGCCGCGTTGAAATCGGCCACGGTTTTTTCCAGCGCGTCCGGATTGATCTCCAGCTTGGTCGCCAGTTCGCGCAGCGAGTTGGCGCGAATCGGCGGATACACCGGCGGCATGAATTTGCCCATGGCCTTGGCATCGACGATCGAATAACCGATCTGGTCGGGCTGCCCCGCCACCAGACGGCCCCAGATCGCATAACGCTTGGGCCAGAAATCCTCGCCCTCGTCGTAGAAGCGCTGCGCATTTTTGTTGACGACGATGCCCAGCGACACCGCATCGACGCGGGTGATGATGCCGCCATCGTATTTCGGCGAGCGCGCATCAATGGCCACGCAGTGACCCTGCAGCGGATCGCTGATCTGCTTGGCGCCCTTAGCGAGCAGCACTTTGAGGATATCGCCACGGTTGTACGGCGTGCCGCGTACGAGGAAGTTCTTCGCCGCGGGCCCCCAGGCTTCTTCCAGCCATTCAAGATTGGCCTGGAAACCACCGCAGGCGATCACCACCGCTTTGGCACGCACCTGATGTGTCGCGCCCTTATAGGTAAACGTCGCCGACTTGAACTGGTCGCCTTCGATTTCGAGATCGGTGACCTGGGCTTCGTAATGAATGTCGATGCCGAGCTGTTCCGCCGAATGGTAATAGGCATTGACCAGCGCCTTGCCGCCACCCAGGAAAAACGCATTGGTGCGCGACAGGTGCAGCGTGCCGCCCAGCGGCGGCTGGAAACGCACGCCGTGTTTGACCATCCATGGCCTGCACTTCGACGTGTGATCAAGAACGATGCGTGCGAGTTTCTCGGTGGTCAGGCCGCCCGTGACTTTGAGCAGATCCTGCCAGTATTCCTCTTCCGGGTAAGTCCCGGTGAGGATGTCCTGCGGCTCTTCGTGCATGCAGCGCAGGTTGCGGGTGTGGCGGCTGTTGCCGCCACGGAAATCCTTGGGTGCACCTTCGAGCAGCATGACGCTGCAACCGGCTTCGCGCGCCATCAACGCCGCGCACAGCGCCGCGTTGCCGCCGCCGACCACCAGCAGGTCCCAGGTCTTGTTTGTATCCAGCATGTGTGAGCCTTCGACTGTCAAAAACGTGCGCGAATTATACCCGCGCGACAGCCTTCACTCACCCCCTGGCGACAGTCCGTTCACATATTGAACAGCTCGTCCACGGCAAAACGGCGCGGAATCAATCCCTGCTGGTACGCATAGTGGATGATCAGGTCGAGACTGGGACGCAACTCTTCGATGCCCGACTGAATGAGGTCGGCACCGGGCATATCCGGCACCGCCGCGGCACTCTGCTGCAGCAGGCGCACCACCTCATCGCCCACCCAGGGCTCTGATTTAGCAAGATCACGATGCACAACCACCACATGGTTCAGCGGCCGCGCCTGCGTCTCGACGCGCCAGCGGTGCAGCGCCATTGAAGGTTCGGGAATCACCGGCTTGAGCAATCCGTCCTGCTGATCCGATACCATTACTACGCCGGCATCGAGTTCGCCGGCGCGCAACATGCCGGTCAGGGTCTTGCCGGACGGCGCGCGTGTGACGTTCGGCGGCTCCACGCATTCCGGCACATGCGGATCTTCGAAGGCCACCCATTGAATGCGGTCGAGATCAACACCGTAGTCGTTCTGCAGAATGCCGCGCACCCAGGTCACCGTGGTCACCGAATGCGCGCGGATGCCGACGCGTTTGCCGGCGAGGTCGGAAGGCCGCAACACGCCGTGAGCGCTGTTGTAGGCCAGACAGGGATGCGAGGGAAACGCCATCACTACGGTAGGCAGCAGCAACACCGGTTTGCCATGCGCCAGTGCCTGCAGGTAAGTGACGATGGCCAGTTCGGCAATATCGTAATCGCCCCGTACGACGGCCTTGAACGCGGTCTGCGGCAGTTTGACGTCGTCAAAATCGAAATCCAGTCGCCCGGAGGCGACAGCACCCGATTTCAGGGCCCCTGTGTTGGGATAGTCACCCAGCATGGCGCGTACGCGCAGCCGTTTTGCGTCTTGTTTTGCCATAACACTCCGTCCTTGTGCCTTCGCCATCAAAACCGCCCTGCCCCACTTTACAGAGTGCCGTGCAGGGGACTCAGAGCGCTCGTATAATCCCGAAAAAGCCGCCGCGGGAGCGAGCAGGCGGATATCAGAACAATACCACCTGAGGAAAACATCATGATTCAGCCACCAACCCCACGAATCCTCTGCGCAGCTGCCTGCGGCGTGCTGCTTGCCATGACCGCCGGCACTGCTGTCGCAGAGGAATACCCGACTCGTCCCGTGCGCATTATCGTTGGCTTTCCGCCGGGTGGCGCCACTGATCTGGTTGCGCGCATCGTTGCGCCGAAACTTGGTGAAGCACTGAAGCAGCAGGTGATCGTCGACAACCGTGCCGGCGCCAACGGCACCATCGGCGCTGGACTGGCAGCAACGGCCACTCCCGATGGTTACAGCCTGCACCTCGGCACCCTCGGTGCACTGGTGATCAGCCCGTCCATCACCAAGGTCGCTTACGATCCCATGAAGGATTTCGCAACCATCTCGATGGCCGTGCAGTTGCAGAACATGTTCATCGTGCATCCAACCGTCGCTGCAAAATCCATCACCGAACTGATTGCGCTGGCCAAACAAAAGCCGGGCGCGCTGAACTATGCGTCATCCGGTCTCGGCAGCCCCGGCCACCTCGCCGGCGAACTGTTCAAGACCATGGCCAAGGTTGAAATGACGCACATCCCTTACAAGGGTGGCGGTCCCGCACTGGCGGATCTGCTCGGCGGTCAACTGCCGGTGTTTGTCGCGGTGATTTCCACAGGGGTGCCGCCCGTGAAGTCAGGTCGCGCAGTTGCGCTGGCAGTCACTGGCGCCAAACGGTCTGCCGCCCTGCCTGATGTGCCGACAGTGGCTGAGACTGCCGTGCTTAAAGGCTACGAGGCCAGCAACTGGTACGGCATGATGGCACCGGCCGGCATCCCCAAGCCGGTGCTTGAGCGGCTGCACAAGGATATTGTGTCAGTGCTGAACAACAGCAGCGTCCGTGACCAGCTTGCCGCACAAGGCATCGAATCAACACCTTCATCACCGGAACAATTCACGAACTACATCCGCACGGAGACCTTGAAATGGAGCAAGGTCATCCGCTCAGCAAATCTGAGAGCGAACTGAGCATTCAGCGCCCTGCCCGGCGCACCCACAGCCAGAGGCCGCCGGCCATCGCCATTATCGTCAGCGCAAAATAGACGCGCAGGCCCAGCACCGGGCCGATCAGGCCCGCGGAAAATGGCGCGACGCCCATTGCAAAAAACTGGAACGCAGTCGAATACGAAATCGCCCGCGCATCGGTGCCCGCCGGCGCATGGATACGAATCAGCTGCACGATCGCCGTGGGCATCGCCGCCGCGGTGAGTCCGAAAGCCGCCCGCGCGATGACCAGTTGCAGCGGCGTTTCGATCACCAGCAAGGGCAGATGGGTAAGGATCGTCGCGACAGAGGCAAACACCATCACCCGGGCCGGCCCGATGCGGTCAATGGCCCGCCCCCATAGCGGCAGCGCGATCACAGTGCCGGCTGCCATTGCCATTGCCGCGGCCCCGACCCAATAAGCCTCCTCCGCAGCATCCGCCCCCCGCACCTCGAGCAGTTGCAGCACGAAGATCGTGATCACCGTCACGCCGCCGTACCACATGATCATGAACAGGAAGTTGAGCAGGTACAGCAGGCCGACCCGCGGCGCAGCCAGCATCTCGCGCAAACCGCCGATCCAGCGCACACGCCATGGACCGGCAGCCAGCTGTTTGACTTCGCCGACAAAAAAAGTCACCAGCACGCCGCCGGTGAACAGCAGCGCCGCACCGATCCAGAACACCCGGTGTTGCGGTTCGAACATTGCGATCAGCATCGCGCCGAGCGCAGGCCCCAGCGCCTGCCCCACCAGTCCGCCGGTCTGCGCCAGGGCCACCACGCTGCCGATACGCCGGGGCGGCGTGTTGGCCACCAGCAGCGAAACGCCGGCCGGCGTGAATCCGTTGAACACCGCGATCAGCATCAGCAGCGCAGCGAAAGTCAGCGGCGTTTCGGCCAAAGGCATCAGCAGCATGGCAACGCCGATGCCCAGCATCGCACGCAACACCATCAGCTTGCGGCCGTAATGGTCGGCGATGCCACCCCAGACCGGGCTCACGGCGAAGCTGACCAGATAGAACACCATCAGCATGTAGCCGACCCAGGTCTCGAGGTTCTCGCGCACACCGAGTCCGCGCACCATCAGCGGCACGAATGGCCACACCAGGTTGAAACCCAGACCGCAGACCAGATTGGCCAGCGGCATCACGTAGCGGTTACGGCGCCAGTGGGGGTAACGCAGCGATTCATCGTCGGAAATGTGGGAGCTCATTAAAACTTGAACCGCGGATGGTAATCAGTGAACCGGCGAAGAAATGGACAGAAAACCTGCACCCGCGATTTATTCACTCTGCACCGCAGAATCAGCTGCCAAAAAACGACTTCAGCTCCTCGTATACCTGATCCGGAACCTGCTCCGCCGGATAATGACCGCAGGGCAGCGGCATCATCCGCTCGATGGCTGCGCAGTACTGCGGCCAGGCCTTGTATGGATCAAAGAACTTGTTGGTGTGGCTTTTTTCACCCCAGTAGATCGCGGTCGGACACTCAACCATGCGGCCGGCCTCGAAATCCGCAGTGTCCATCGCCATGTCCACTGTCACTGCGGCGCGATAGTCCTCGCACACGCCATGCAGGTTCTCCGGCGTGCAGCAGCGCGCGTACTCGGCCAGCGTTTCCTTCGAAAATCCGCCTTTGCCGATGCCCATCTTGGTCAACTTGTTGAGGATGTAGTAATCCTCCTTGCCTTCCATCAGTTTTTCCGGGATGTCGTAGGGCTGAGCCATGAAAAACCAGTGATAGGAGTTGACGGCCCACTGCCAGGTCGTGTGGGTCAGCACATGGTGAGTCGGCAGGATGTCGAAAGTGGCCAACCGCTCGACCTTTTCCGGGTGATCCAGCGCCATGCGCATCGCCGTGCGGCCACCGCGATCGTGGCCAGCGACACAGAATTTCTCGAAACCCAGATGCTGCATCACTTCGACCTGGTCGAGACCCATGCGGCGGAAGGAATAATTGCTGTGGTCTTCAAGGCCCCGCGGCTTGCCGCTGTCGCCGTAACCGCGCAGGTCGGTGCACACCACGGTGAAATCCTTCGCCAGCCGGGGCGCAACCAGATGCCAGTGCACATGGGTCAGCGGATTGCCGTGTATCAGCAGGATCGGCGGGCCGTTGCCGCCATAACGCAGATTGATTTTGACTTCGGGGTCGCTGGTCTGGACCTGGATTTGCTTGAATCCTTCGAACACGTTGATGCTCCTGAAAATGTTTTGCCCGTCGATGCTAACTCACCGCCATCACTTGTATGGCATGCAGGCCGCGATATGGACAGCGTCATCGGGCAGAACACCGCGCATCTGTAGAAATGCAGGTCTTGCGTGCTAACATCGCCGCGCCTGTCGTGGCCGCGAACACGGTTGTCGTTCTCGTGACGCCCACTGCCACTTCATATTATTTATCAATAAAATCATATAGTTAAATAAGAGGATCGTCGCACCATGTACAACCCGTTCAAACCCCTCGAACACATCACCACCGAAGTCTTCACCTCGCTGCCCGCCAAGTTCCGCAAAAAAAGCCGCAGCGCATGGTCCGATCCGAACCGGCAGAACGCCGAAGTCGAATGTTTCCTCGAAGGCCCGGCCTTCGACCGCGAGGGCAATCTGTGGGTCTGCGATATCCCCTTCGGCCGCATTTTCCGCATCACGCCGAAAGGCGACTGGGATCTGGTGTTGCAATACGACGGCTGGCCCAACGGCATGAAGTTCCACAAGGACGGCCGCCTGTTCATCTGTGACTACAAGGAAGGCCTGCTGACCCTCGATCCGAAGACCGGCAAGCTGGAAAACGTGCTGCGCACCGCCTACAGCGAAAGCTTCAAGGGCCTCAATGACCTGCACTTTACCAAGGACGGTGACCTCTATTTCACCGACCAGGGCCAGACCGGCATCGCCGATCCGACCGGTGCGGTGTTCCGCCTGAAGGCCAATGGCGACTTGCGCAAGCTGGTCAACAACGCGCCCAGCCCCAACGGCATCACCATGACCACCGTCGAGAAACATGTCTATGTCGGCGTAACGCGCTCGAACTCGGTGTGGCGCCTGCCGGTGATGGCCGACGGCTCGGTATCGAAGACCGGCGTGGCGATTCAACTGTCGGGCGGCGTCGGCGGCCCGGACGGCATCGAGATGGATTCGGAAAACGGCCTGCTGGTGTGCCAGCTCGGCGTCGGCATCTGGCGCTTCGACGCCAACATGCTGCCCACGCATCTGGTGCATTCGAGCGACCACAAACACCATCACCTCGCCAACCTTGCCTTCGGCGGCGCGGATCGCAAAACGATCTACATCACCGAATCGCTGTCGGGCGACATCCTGATGGCAAAAATGCCGGTGGCGGGCAAGCTGCTTTACGGGCACATGTAAACAGACCTTGCAAAAACACAAACGGCGCACTCATCGAGTGCGCCGTTTTCGTTTCACCGCAGCCGCTCAGTGATCCATCGGCAAGGCGTAACGCGCCAGTTTCTCTTCATCGAGTTCAATGCCCAAGCCAGGCCCGGATGGCAGCGCAATGCTGCCGCTGCTGATGTCCAGACGGGTCTTGGCCACGGTATCGACCACTTTCAGCGGCCCCACGCATTCCAGTCCCGGCACAACATTGCGCGAGGTCGCGGCAAGCATGATCTCGGCGGTCGTGCTGAGGTCCAGGCCGAAACCGTGCCCCAGCACCACCGGCAGTCCCGCGGCCTCCGCGGTGGCCAGCATGCGCGCGGTCTGCAACAGGCCGCCGGCCTGCTTGATGCCGAATTTCACGAAGTCTGCGCAGTCAGCCTTGATGACACGGATCAGACTCTGGTGATCGCTGATGGATTCGTCGGCCATGATCGGGATGCCGCCTTCCCGACGGATCCGCGCAAGGCCTGCGAGGTCGTCCTTGTGCACCGGTTGCTCGAACAATTGCATGTCACAGGACTTGACCGCCTTGCACAAAGCCAGCGCCTGGTCCACGTTGCATTGCATGTTGGCGTCCATGCGCAGTTTAATGTCCTTGCCGACGGCATCGCGTACCGCCTTCACTCGCGCGCTGTCCTTGGCGACGTCATTGCCGACCTTGATTTTCATCGACTTGAATCCGGCGTTCTTCCAGCGCAGGGCTTCGGTTACGGCTTCTTCCGGCGGCAATTCACCGACCCAACCGTTGAACTGCACACGGTCAAGCAGGGCTCCGCCGACATAATCATGCAGGGCAATGCCCCTGCGCCGGCAGACGAGTTCGATGCACGCGAGTTCGACGCCCACGACGGCGCCGGGCTGCAACGGCGTCAGCTTGGAGGCCATTTCACAGATCTGATTGATGTGTCCCGGATCTTTGCCGATCAGGGCCGGCCCGATACGGTCGCGAATCGCCAGTGCCAGCTCCGGACCGGTGTGCGGCGATTTGGCCATCGAAGACGGATCGATGCTGCTGATGCCGATCGCACCGTCAGAATCCGTCACCCGCACCACGACGCATTTGGTGACCTTTTTGGAAACACCGCCACTGGTGAACGTGCCCACCAGAGGCATGCCGATGCTGAATACCTCGACCTTGCTGATTGTTGCAGTCATTACAGACCTCTTCCGTTGTTCGATTCAGAAAATACTTGTTTTCAGGAAAGACTTCAATTCGCCTGAATGCCGGCCTCTCGAATGACCTTCCCCCACATCTGCACTTCGTTGACGATGTGCGCACCAAAATCCTTGGACGAACTGCCGAGCACTTCAGAGCCTTCCTTTTCCAGGCGGTCACGCAAGTCGGCATCGGTCAGGAGGCTGACGACATTCTTGTGGAGAAACTGAATGATCGGCTGCGGGATGCGCGCCGGCGCCACCAAACCGTACCAGTTGCTGACATGGAATCCCGGTAGCGTCTCGGCAATGGCCGGAAGATTCGGAAACGCCAGTGCGCGTTTGCGTGTGGTCACCGCGATGCCGCGCACACGGCCGGCGGTGATGTGCGGACGCGCGCCAAGCGGATTCAGGAAAGCCAGCTGGATCTGACCTGCAACCAGGTCAACAATCACCTGCCCGCCACCCTTGAACGGGATATGCACCATTGATATGCCGGCCTTCTGCGACAACAACGTTCCCGACAGATGCTGCATGCCGCCGGTCCCCGAGGAACCGTAGTTGAGCGCGCCCGGCTTGGACTTGGCCAGCGCAATCAATTCCGGAATGGATTTGACCGGCAAGGCGCTGGGCACCAGCACCACGTAGGGCTGTTCCGTCACCTGCGTGATGGGTGCGAAATCTTTTGCAAAATCGTAAGGCAGGTTCTTGTGCAGATTGCTGCTCGCGGTGGTGGTTCCGGAAATCATCGTGATGGTATAGCCGTCGGCTGCTGCGGATTTTGTGGTTTCCATGGCAATGCGGCCGCCGGCACCGGGGCGGTTGTCAACGACGACCGGCTGCCCGATTCGTTCCATCAGTTTCTGCGCAACCCCACGCGCCACGAGGTCAGTGCCGCCGCCGGCGACAAACGGCACCAGCATGCGCACCGGCTTCTCGGGATATCCACCCGGCAACTTCGCCGGCGCCTGCGCTGCCACCGCCAGCGGCAGGCAAATGCCGCCGAAAATCATCATCGCGCTGAAATATTGACGCATTTATCGTTTCCTCTTTTTTGTGGTTTTTGGTTTTGAATTTTTCGGCTCAGCGTCAGCTATCCGGGCCAGTCTCGTTTTCAGGGAATGTCGCACATGTTCACGCGCCACGGCTTCGGCGCGAGCAGCATCATGACGCTCAATCGCGTCAACAATGGCCCGATGCTGGGCGTGGGCCTCGCGGGCGTGTGGCCCGTTCAGCAGATTCGAATCGCCCAGCAGGGGAATCAGTGAATACACGCCCGCAATGGCCTTGCTCAGGAACTGGTTGCGCGCGCATTCGAGGATGATGTCATGAAACTGCCGGTTCAGCGGAATCAGCGCGGCGGGGTCATTCAGCAACGCGGCCTCCTGATCGAGGATCACTTTCAGCGCTGCGATTTCCGCCGGACCCGCGTTTGCTGCGCAGGCCGCCGCAGCCGCCGGCTCCAGCAATTCGCGCACGGCGAACATCTGCCGCATGTCATCGGCATCGAGGCGCATCACCAGCGCTCCGCGGAACGGTTGATTGAGCAGCAATCCCTCGCTCTGCAGGCGCCGCATGGCTTCACGGATGGGGGTGCGGCTCATGCCCAGCCACGAAGCCAGATCAACCTCAGTCAAGTGTGCGCCGGTCGCAACCCGGCCCTCGCGGATGGCCCTGCGAATCTCGTCGCATGCCACTTCAGCCAGGGAACGTGCGTCACCACCAGCCGGAACACGACGGGAGGCGATGCGTTGCAAAGCAGCGTCATCAGGCGTATTGCGAACCAGCCGCTTCGAACGGCTGCGTGGAGCCATCAACTGCGCTCAGCCCGCGATCACGGCTTCGCCGTTGATCACCGTACGATGAAGGACTCGCGGCTGTTTCGGATCGACTTCGGAACGGTAATGCATGGCGCAGCGGTTATCCCACAGCACCAGGTCACCCACCCGCCAATCATGCTTCCACGCATATTTCACCTGGGTCGCATGGGCCCACAACTTATCGAGCAGCGCTTCGCTTTCTGCATTCGGCATGCCAACGATGTAATTGGACGGCCAGTCGCGGCGGCGTCCAAGATACAGCGCACGTTTACCGGTGACCGGATGCACGCGCACCAGCGGGTGCGCCGGGCCCGGAACCTCTTCCGGTGTCGTCGGCATTTTCACCGTAGGCCGGAGCACGCCTGCGCTGTTGCGGCTGGCGTCATGGATCTGCGACTTGCCTTTGATGGCCGCCTTCAGATCCTCGGGCAGTTCGTCATAGGCCATGTACTGATTGTTGAACCAGGTGTCGCCACCGCCATTGGTCGGAATGACCACCGAATAAAGCATGCTGCCGGCGGGCGGAACCTGCACGTATGAATTGTCGCTGTGCCACACCACCTCGTAGCTGCCCAGGGTGCCGTTATCCAGAACCGGCACGCCGTTTTCATCGAGATTGCTGATCAGCGTCAGGTGCGAATGAAGCGGCACCAGTTTGCCGCCGATCTTGTAGCCGCCGGCAACCTGGTATTTGCGCGCCGCCGGTTCCTTGGTCACGCCGAAAATCCGTGCGGCTGCGAGCATTGATTCGTCGGGCAGATTCTGCCCGCGCCAGAACAGCACCAGATGATCGGCCCAGGCCTTGCATAACAGTTCACGTGTCGCTTCAGGCACCGGTTGAGACAGATCCATGCCGCGGATTTCCGCACCGAGTGCGGCGCCGCTGGGTACTACTTGGATCTGCTCGGGCAGGTTCTGGCTGGCGGTCGACTGGCGTTGCGTAGCTTCCATGGCGTTCTCCTTGATAGATCCGGGCAAGTGAATGTATACAATGAATACAATCCATGCAAGCACGCAACAAACATGGTCTAACAAAGCAAGCAACAACGCCCCACAAACGTGCCGGCCCCTGCGGCAGCAGCTTCATTGCGCCATATGGAGCGACGATATCCATTCAATGAAACAAGATTGATGATCGAATACCACAGGGTTTCGCAGCAATAGCCGGCGTATTAGAATCCACCCCCTCAAGTTCCATTCCCGCTTCCAATCCTGTTAGCCATTCTCAAGGAATTCTGATGAAACTGCTTGTCCTCCCCGGTGACGGCATCGGCCCGGAAATCACTGAAGCCACGCTCGCCGTCCTTGATCAGGCCAGCAAAAAATTCAAGCTCGGCCTTGAATGGGACCAGCGCGAAATCGGCTTTGCTGCGCTGAAAAAACACGGATCTACTTTCCCTGAAGCCATCCAGCAGGCTGCACGCCAGGCTCCGGGCATCATCCTCGGCCCGGTCGACCATCTGCAATATCCGCCCAAGGAACAGGGCGGCATCAATCCCTCGGGCTGGCTGCGCGTGCAGCTCGACCTGTTTGCCAACATCCGCCCCGCGAAGTCGCGCATGGGCGTGGGTCTCACCGGCAAGCCGATTAACCTGGTGATCTTCCGCGAATGCACCGAAGGATTCTATGGCGACCGCAACATGTTCATGGGCCGCGGTGAATTCATGCCGACCGAAGATGTTGCCATCGCCATCCGCAAGGTCACCGCAAAACAATGCCGTCGCATCGCCGAAGTCGCGTTTGAATGGGCGCGCCGCCGCCGCAAGAAAGTCACCGCCGTGCACAAAGCCAATGTGCTGCACCTGTCGGACGGTCTTTTCCTCAAGGAAGTGCGTGCGGTGGCGAAGCAGTATCCGGATGTCGTGCTCGATGAAAAAATCGTCGATGCGATGGCCGCACTGCTGGTGCGCATCCCGGACAAATTCGACTGCATTGTCACCGGCAATATGTTCGGTGACATTCTGTCGGATGAAGCTTCCGAACTCTCGGGCGGCCTCGGAATCGCCGGATCAACGATGACCGGCGACACCGCCTGCTGTGCACAGGCCCAGCACGGTTCTGCCCCCGACATCGCCGGTCAGGACAAGGCCAACCCGGTATCGTTGCTGCTGTCTGCGGCGATGCTGCTGGAATGGCTGGCGGCAAAACACAAACGTCCGGAATTCAATGCCGCCGCCAAAGCCATCGAAGCGGCGATCGACACCGCGTTGCAATCGCCGGAAACCCGTACCGTCGATCTCGGCGGCAAGCTGGGCACCAAAGCCTTCACTGCGAAGCTCGTCGCGGCAATCTGAGCCGCGGCCGGATCAAGCCGCCGGACGCGATTCCGGCGGCCCCTTAAGTTCCACGGTATTGCCTTCCGGATCGCTGAGATACAGCGACGGACCTGTTCCGTCTGCGCCGTAACGCGGTTTGATTTCACCCGGCACCACACCGTGCTGTATGAGATGTGCGGTCAGTGCGCCCGGATCAAATGGCTCGATGCGCAGGCACAGGTGATCCATATTGCGCCCTTCCGCACCAGGCGCAGCACCGCCCTTGCGACCAATTTCACCATCCACCGCCACCAGATCGATCAGCGAGTTACCTGCGCGCAATTGCGTCATGCCGAGATCTTCGCGCTCTTTCTCCAGCGTGCAACCCAGCACCTCGCAGTAAAAACGCAGCATGCGCGGCACGTTGCCGACACGCAGCACGACATGATCCAGGCCGAGGATGCTGAACATGGTTCAGTAGCAACAACAGCGATGAAAAAAAACCGCCGCAGAACCTTCTGCGGCGGCCGGTATTGCAGTGCCCATGGGGATGATAATAAGTAACTGTTTTTAAACAACTATTTGTTGACATCACCCATGCACAGATACTTCACTTCAACGAACTCTTCGATGCCGTACTTCGACCCTTCACGGCCGATGCCCGACTCCTTGATGCCGCCGAAGGGCGCGATCTCGTTGGAGATGATGCCGACATTGATGCCGACGATTCCGGACTCCAGACCTTCGGCAATGCGCCAGATGCGACCGATGTCACGACTGTAGAAGTACGATGCAAGACCGTATTCGGTGTTGTTAGCCAGTTTCAGCAGTTCTTCTTCGGTCTTGAAGCGGTACAACGGCGCAACAGGACCAAAGGTCTCTTCGTGAGTGACTTTCATGTCGGTCGTGACATTGGAGAGCACGGTGGGCTGGAAGAACTGCCCGCCCTTCTCATGACGCTTGCCGCCGGTGAGAACCTTCGCACCCTTGGCCAGCGCATCCTCGATGTGTTCTTCGACTTTTTCCACCGCCTTCATGTCGATCAGCGGACCCTGCAAATTACCGTCTTCAAGGCCGTTGCCGACTTTCATCTGGCCGACACGCTCGGAGAGCATTTTCGAGAACTTGTCGTACACGCCGTCTTGCACAAAAATGCGGTTGGCACAGACGCAGGTCTGGCCGGTGTTGCGGAATTTCGACGCCATCGCGCCTTCAACAGCCGACGCGAGATCGGCATCATCAAACACGATGAAAGGCGCATTGCCGCCGAGTTCCAGGGAAACCTTTTTTACCGTGGTCGCGCATTGCTGCATCAACAGCTTGCCGATTTCAGTGGAACCGGTGAAGGTGAACTTGCGCACCAGCGAGTTGGTGGTCAGTTCCTTGCCGATCGGGCCGGCGGAACCGGTGACCACCGACAGCACACCTTTGGGAATGCCCGCGCGCTCGGCGAGTTCACACAGTGCCAGCGCCGAGTATGGCGTCTGTGATGCGGGCTTGATCACCATCGTGCAGCCGGCAGCCAGAGCCGGACCGGCCTTGCGCGTGATCATCGCGTTGGGGAAATTCCACGGCGTGATTGCCGCGCAGACACCGATCGGCTGTTTGATGACGACAATGCGCTTGTCCGGCGCGTGTGTTGGAATGGTATCGCCGTAAATGCGCTTGCCTTCTTCAGCAAACCACTCGATGAACGATGCGCCGTAGGCGATTTCGCCGCGTGACTCCGCAACCGGCTTCCCCTGCTCCACGGTCATCAGCTTGGCCAGATCTTCCTGGTTGGCCATCATCAGATCAAACCACTTGCGCAGGATGATCGAACGCTCCTTTGCAGTCTTCGCACGCCATGCCGGCCAAGCCGAGTTTGCCGCTTCGATTGCACGGCGGGTTTCCGTAACGCCCATTTTCGGCACGGTTCCTACAGGAACGCCGGTCGCCGGATTGACTACGGTAATGGTGGCTTTATCGTCGGCGTCCACCCAGGCGCCATCGATATAACACTGCTGCCGGAAAAGGCTTTTGTCTTTCAGATCGAAACCGGGATCGGCTTTCTGCAACATGACTCCACTCCTTGCGCAAGCTGGAAAAAAAGCGGGGGCGCCAAAGGCTGCCCCGCGAGACGAATCGAGTATAACAAAGGCATTACGACCAATCAGGGACCAATATTCCCGACAAAGCCACAACCAGCCCGCAGCAGGCAAATGGTTGTATATAATGGCGAATCACGAATTTCTGCAGCACCTTCCGCAGCACGACATTCTTCACAAAAGGATCGCTTCATGTTTCGCCTTGCCCGCCGCCTGCGCTTCTTCACCATGTGCGCAATCGCCAGTCTGGTCATGCTCGGCGGCTGCGCCACAACCGGCACGGGTGACCCGCGCGATCCGCTTGAGCCGATGAATCGTGCAATCTACAAATTCAATGATGGCGTGGATACTGTCGTCATGAAACCGCTGGCCGAGGTATATCAGGCCGTGCTGCCGCCATTTGTCCGCACCGGCATCAGCAATGCATTCAGCAACATCAATGACATCGTCGTTGCACTGAACAATCTGCTGCAGGGCAAGATCGGGCCAGCCTTTTCCGACATCAGCCGCGTCATGGTGAACACCACGGTCGGTGTTCTCGGCGTCATGGACGTCGCCACCGAACTGGGCATCGAGAAAAACGATGAAGACTTCGGACAGACCCTGGGCTATTGGGGTATCGGCGACGGCCCCTACCTCGTGCTGCCGTTTCTGGGTCCGAACACCGTGCGCGACTTTGCCGGTCGTATTGTTGATTGGGAAACCGACCCCACCAGCTATATCGACCCGAACCGCGATCGCAATGCCATCCAGGGCTTTCGTCTCGTGACGCGCCGCGCCGAACTGTTGAATGCGAGCAAAGTGCTCGAAGTTGCCGCAATCGACGAATACGAGTTTCTCCGCGATGCCTACCTGCAGCGCCGCCGCAATCTGATTTATGACGGCAATCCGCCGCGCGAGAAAGACGACGGCGCTGACGCCGGCAAACCTGCTGCACGCGGCGTCAATCTGCGTCTGGCCACTGAAACTGCAGATACATCACAAATAGTCAGTGGCCAGCCAACGCCAGCCGAAGAAGAAACTCTCAGATTGCGGCCGGAATTCAACATCCCCGACAGCCCTGCAGTGACGCCGACTGTCCGGGTCTGGCTGCCTACTCAGCAGCGCTAGCACCACCGACGGCGCCGCCAGGCGTCGCCTTCTTCACGTTATCCATCACGGCCATGGCCGAGCTGACCAATGTCGCCACATCGGCCACATTGGCCGGCACGATCAGCGTGTTGTTGGTGCGCGCAAGATGGGCGAAGGCATTCACGTACTGCTTCGCTACCTCAAGATTCGCAGCCTGATTCCCGCCAGGACCGTTCAATGCCTGCGCCACCGTGCTGATCGCCCCTGCAGTCGCTTCGGCAATCAGCTGGATGCGCGCCGCTTCACCCTGCGCCCGATTGATCGCAGCGGTCTTGTCACCCTCAGACTTCAGTACAGCGGCCTGCTTCTCACCGTCTGCGAGGTTGATTTCTTCCTGACGCTGGCCTTCCGATTTGGCGATCAGGGCACGCTTTTCACGTTCCGCGGTAATCTGCGCCTGCATCGCGCGGAGAATGGCGTCCGGTGGCGTCAGGTTCTTGATCTCGTAACGCAGCACCTTGACGCCCCAGGTGCGCCCTGCCTCATCCAGCACCGCCACTACCTGGCGGTTGATCACATCGCGGCTTTCGAAGGTCTTGTCGAGCTCCATCTTGCCGATTTCCGAACGCAGCGTGGTCTGCGCCAGTTGCGTCACGGCGGATATGTAATCGGAAGAGCCGTATGAAGCGAGTTCCGGATCGGTCACCTGGTAATAAATGATGCCGTCCACGCCGAGCTGGGTATTGTCGCGCGTGATGCAAACCTGCTCCGGCACATCCAGTGGCGTCTCTTTCAGGGAATGACGATATGCCACTCGATCAAGGAACGGTACGATGACGTTCAGACCCGGCGCGAGAACGGCGTGAAACTTGCCCAATCGCTCGACCACCCACGCCATCTGCTGCGGTACCTGGCGGATCGATTCGATGGCTATCACCACGCCAAGTGCGATCACAAAAAAGGGTACTGCGAGCGATCTCTGATCAAAACTGACCAGCAAGCCGGTGATGAAAACAACAACGATGAGTTTGGGAAACAAGGGGGTCTCCTTTTTCTGAGCGAGAATTTGCAGAGTTTTGGTTTTTAATTTGATCACTGGGGTTTTGCCGGTGAAACCAGCAGGGTACTGCCCTCTACGGCGTGGATATAGAACACCTTGCCGCCAGGCACGCGCTCGCCGGTGACACGCGCTTCCCACTGTGCATTGCGGTAATTGACCCGCGCCAACCCATCGGCTTCACTGATCCAGGACTCGATGGTGACACTCTGTCCGACATCAAGCGAGCGTTGCGGCGCCGTTGATCCTTTGTCGCGGTATCGGTTGACGAGGATCACGCCGGCGATGGCCACTGCCGCAGTGACCACAGCCTGCACCCAGAAAGACTGACCCAGCCACGCCGCTGCTGCCGCCACCAGTGCCGCGATACCCAGTACCAGCAGATAAAAAGTACCGGTGAGCATCTCGACAATGATCAGCACGATGCCGGCTATGGCCCACAACAGATATGCGTCCATCCTGCCTCCTTGCGCTTTGCGGTCGCCCGCAACATTTTGATTTTCAGTGTTGCACAGCTTAGCCGGGCCGCATTGAAGCGTCCATGGTGCATCAGCGTACCGTTTGCTCGAGCCAGGCAGCGAGGCGCTGCGCAGCCTGTTCCCAGTAAAGATCCAGCATGACAGCATGCGCCATGCCGGGAATGATCTCGGCTTTGACACCATGCAGGCTGGCCGTCTCCTCTACCAGCGACGGTGGAAAGAACAGATCGTCGGCACCACCCATGACCTGCACGGGTATCGTCGTCCGCTCGATCCAGAAGTGCTGGGGCCAGGATAAATCGAACAAGGCACGCTGCGATTCATGACGCATGCGTGCCAGATAACGTTTCACATCCGTGGCAGGCAGTTGTTGCGAAAAAATTGCCCGCCGCAGCATGTCGGGAGATCCGGCGATACCGTCAAACAACTGTATCTTATTGATTTCATTAAATATTTCTGGATTTTTCGCGGCAAGCATGAAACTGCTGCCGAGCAAGCCCTGCGGCGGCACAGGCGCCAGCAGGGAAACCGCACGCGCCTGCGCGCGGCGCAGGGCGCGCTGCACGACAATGGCGCCCATCGAATGACCAATCAATACCGGCGATCCCGCGATTTGCTCCACGGCCAGCAGCATGTCCGCCACATAATCATCGATGGAAGCAAGATCCGCTGTTTCCTCATGGTCAGCATGACCGCGCAAATCAATGGCCCAGGCATCGTAGCCACGATCCGCAAAATACTGCAGAAAATGTTCGTCCCAGCACCAAGCGCCGATAAAGGCGCCATGCACAAACAGCAGAGGCGCACGGCTTCGCCCCTTTGTCGATTTACGCACGATACATCGTGGATTGACGGCCATGACTTCCTCAGTTCAGGCGCGCCACACGTGGCGCAAGTTCAGCGACTTCTGCACTGACGGCTTCGGCATCAGCCGCTCCCGGCCGCTGCCGCAGATAGGTATTGAAATCCCCCATTGCGGCACGGATGCATTCGAGTTTCAGATAAATGCTGCCGCGGTCACGGTATTCCTCGCCGGCGTCGTCCGGTGTCAGCGCGATGACCCGCTCGCTGGCCGACAGCGCGCGCAACCAGTCGCCACGGTCGACGTAAATGCCCTTGAGGTTGCGCAGCATCCGCCCAAGGATTTCCTTGTTGCTTGCCGCACTGAGCAAGTGGCCGAGGATGGCGTCATCGACATCGCCGGGACTGCCGGCCGCGCGCAATCGTTGCTGCAACTCGTCGGCGCCAAGCGAAACACCGCCACTGTAGGGGTCCAGAACCACCACGCCGTCACGCAAAGCGCATTTGACAAGAAAATGGCCGGGGAAAGAAACGCCGTGAAGCCCGAGACCGATACGCCGCCCGATTTCGATATAGAGCACACCCAGCGTGATCGGTATGCCGACCCGGCGTTCGATCACCTCATTGAGAAAACTGTTGCGCGGGTCGTAAAAATCATCGTTGTTGCCGCTGAACCTCAGTTCATCGAACAGGTAGTGGTTCAGCGCCAGCAGCTTTTCGGCCGTTGCCACGTCAGCACGCAGGCGCGCTCGCAGCTTCGCCGCCATCTCATGAAGGCGGGCGAGATAATCATCAATGACAAGTTCGGGGTATTCGCTGGCGGCAATCCACAAAGCACCTTCGGCCAGAGAAACATCCTCGTCGCGCATGCGGGCAATGCGCCGCCATTCCTGTGCGGCGCGCGCCTCCGGCGAATAGATATTTCCGGTTGCAGCGGTCACGCACGCCTCGCCAGCGGCAGGTTCATCAGCAGATTCTGAGGCTTCATCCGCAGCACGCCGTCGGCGGTCATTGCCAGGCCGAGGAATACAGGAGCGCCCTGCATCTCGGGACGCAATGCGCCGGGGTCATCAAAATCCATCCGAAAGAGCCCGATGATACGGCGCATGCGCGTTTCATCCACTTCAGCGCCAGCGTAGATTTCGTTGAGCATGGCGCTGGCTTCGACGTCCAGCCCGACATGCCATAACCATTCTTCATCGGGAATTTCGCGGATCGGTTGTACCTGGACTTTCAGTCCGTGAAAATGCGCCACCCAACGCGCCAGCATGGCACACAGCGCCAGCGATCCGGGCAGGCCGGGATTGATCTGCAACACCGTATCGCGCCGGCCGTCGCGCCGGAAGTATTCGTCGTGAGTGTCCTCGTCCAGGACATCGAGTTCCGCTGAACGCAAGGGTGCATTGACCTGCATCAGCAGGCGGCCGAGGTTGCCGAGGCCGGCATCTTCAGCATGCAGATTGACCGTTTCGGCATCAGCCAGCATCACTGCACCATCATTGACGGTCACCCGCTGCGTCCGGAAAAAGACTTCGGCAGCGCGTGCACGCAGACCATGTGCATCGCCGTCAAGCAGGCCGCGCAGGATCGCTTCAGCGCTGTGGTGAATAAAATCCGGGGGTACGGCGACATCGGAACGGAACACATTGACGTAAAAATGTTCCAGCGTGTCCGCGGCCAGCAACTGCTCGCGGAAACGCAGCATGACCTGATAGTTTTCCCGGGCGTCGGGGTCGGCGAGTGCGTCAAGCTCCGTCTCCGTAACCGGACGGCGCGGCGCATCGAGCAGGGACTGGTGCAGTTTGCGTTCTGCAGCGCAGGACTCCGCCACGGGCGCCAGTTCGGGCCGCAGAAAGTAATAACGGAGGTAATCGTCGGTGACGATCAGTTGCCCGTCGGTTGCCCGCTCAAGCAAGTGATAACCACAGTGCTGCCAGAAATCCATGGGGGCCGGGGCTGACGGTCTCAAAGTCTGAGTCCATTATGCCACGGGCTTGATGCCCGCCCCCTGCTGCTTGTTCGAACGCTTAGTAGGCGAGGTTCGGACTGAAGCCCAGCGCGACCAGTTTGTCGCGGCCTAGCGTGAATTCCATCTCAAACTCGGCTTCCGCATCAAAATCGTCATCGAGCAGGGCTGCGTCGAGGTCGTCGTCCCAATCCAGATCTACGGCCAGTTGTTCCAGTTCCATGGTTGCACCTTTTTGCTGTGTTTACAGGCTACACTTTAGCCATGGTTTTATGTCAGCAATGCGACAAACAAGCCCCTTTTACGGAGCCAAATCGCGTTTTAGCCCATCGTTGCCGACTGCAGCCCCTGCCTCAGGTGCACACTTCCGCAACCTGCGCCCGTCCGTCGCCTAGCGAGCGGGGGATGCGTCGCCTTTTTCGCAAGCATTTTCTGGCGATCCAGATGGCCCTGTGCATGCTCTTTGCCGGCGTTGCGCTATCGCTGGATGAATCGCGGATGCTGCAAACCGCGCGCGCCCTCGGCGCCCCGGCAGTCGAGGGCCTGATTGCCTGGCAGAAGATGCACAATGCAGCAAGCCGCGCACCGGAAAATGCAAAAATCAGCGTGGTGAACCGCTTCTTCAACCAGCGCACCCGCTTTGTCGACGATATGGTTGTCTGGGGGCAGACGGATTATTGGGCGACCCCGCTGGAAACGCTCTACAAGGGCGCCGGCGACTGCGAAGACTATGCAATTGCCAAATACTTCACATTGCTGGCGCTGGGTGTTCCACCGGCGCGGCTACGCCTGATCTATGTGCGTGCCGCAATGAACCGTGATGGTGCAGTCACCTTTATCCCCCACATGGTTCTGGCCTACTACCCTGCCCCCGGCAAGGAACCGCTGGTTCTGGATAATCTCATTGACGTCATACAACCCGCATCGGCGCGCCCCGACCTGCGTCCGGTTTTCAGTTTCAATACGGAGGGTCTGTGGGAGCAGATGGGCGGCACGGCCTCGACGGTGCCCCTGGACCGCCTGTCACGCTGGCGCGATCTGCTGCAAAGAGTCAGCCAGGAAGGATTTCAATGAAACCGCGCAACAGTCCATTCATACCTACAAAGCTCTTGAACATCACGAACGTAATGAGGTTATTCGCATGTCACTGATCCGCCAACTCTGGCTGCTGGTCATTATCAGCACGGCCATGACCTGCACTGGCAGCCTGGTCACCACTCTCTGGTCAAACCGGCAGTACCTGCAGGACCAGTTGCAGATCAAGAACCACGACAACGCCGCATCACTGGCGATATCGTTATCCCAGCAGGGAGGCGATATGAACAGCATACAGCTGCTGGTTGCCGCACAGTTCGACACCGGCCATTACCGGCAGATCCGCCTGCTTGATCCGGAAGGCAAACCACTGGTCAATCTTTTCAACAAAAACCAGTTGACCGAGGCACCCGGGTGGTTTGTCCATTTTCTCCCGATCGAATCCCCCCCTGGCGTTGCCCAGGTCAGTTCAGGCTGGAATCAGATCGGCAGAATTCAAGTCGTCAGCCATTCGGAGTTTGCTCACGGCATGCTCTGGGAAGGCGCCGTCAGGCTCACACTGTTACTGACACTGGTCGGTCTCGTCGCAGGACTTTGCGGCACCATCATCATCAGAAGGACGGTGACACCGTTGTCAGGCCTGATCCGTCAGGCGCAGGCCTTGTCCGACCGGCGATTCATCAAGTCAGAACCATCAAGCATTCCCGAACTGATGTCCCTCACCCAGGCGATGAACAGCATGGTCGACCGCGTTCAGGGGCAATACTCGGAGCATGCCGCCACGGTTGAACGGCTGCGTCATGCGGCAACCACCGACCCGGTAACCGGTCTTTCAAACCGTGAGGAGCTGCAGGCTGAGCTGCGGGAAATCCTTGCAGATCCAGCGCAATCCAGAACCGGTTCCTTCTTGATGATCCGCGTTCATGATCTGCAGCACCTGAATCAGGAACTGGGGCACGCCGGCACAGACCGATTGCTCAAGGACATGGCCGCAAAACTTCTCGCGTTCACTGCCGATACCGCAGGCTCAGCATGCGGACGACTCAATGGATCGGATTTCGCCGCCATTCTCCCGGGGCGCACGGCCACTGTGGACATGCTTGCAGTACTGGTAAACACCCTGGCTGCAGGCAATTCCGCAACCGACTCCCGCCTGCAACTCGCGATAGGTTGCGCCTCGCTGGTACAGGGTATCAATGCGGGACGACTGCTCGCCAATGCGGACACCGCGCTGGCCGAAGCTGAAGCCGATGAACGCGGATTCGCCATGCATGAAGAGGAGTCCGCGGCCACGGACATGTCGGGACAGAACGACTGGCGCAAGGACCTGCAGGACACACTGGCCCGTCGCCAGATCAACAGCCGTCTGCTGCCGGTTGTCGATGCCAATGGCCTCGTCCTGCATCATCAGGTTGAAATTCATATTTCCTGGGGACTGGAGGATGTCTACCATCCACCTTCCGAATGGATGCCGTTTGCAATACGCACGGGCATGGCGGCTGCCATTGAGGAGATTGCCATTGAACAATGCGTGCAAATGGCCGACACCGCCACGGTGGATATCGCGCTTCGTCTGAGCGAACCCACCCTGCGTGACGCCTCCGTATTGGCGCATCTGGTGGGTTTATTGAGCAGCAATCCGGCAGCCGCAGCCCGATTGTTCATCGAGATTCCGGAAGGTGTCGTTTTCCGCGATCAGGAGTTCGGCATCGATCTGGGCCGGACCCTGCGTCGCACCGGCGCCCGAATCGGCCTCACCGATGCCGGCGCGTATTTCTCGAGAATTCCGGCGATTCCGTCGTTACAGATCGACCATATCAAGGTTGCCGCCAAGCTGTCCGGCATCCGCAGTGCGGCCGAACAGGCTTATCTGGCCGGCATCGTATCGATGGCGCACGGCATGGGCATCCGCGTATTCTTCTCCTGCCCGCCTGAATCGGGCGGTGCTTCTGCAATATCGACTGTTGGCGCGGACGGAATGGTGGATACCGGGGAAAGGACTTAACGTCCCTTCAACCGACCAGTTAGATACGGATTGAACCAGTAAATCGACGCTGATCAGCGCCCGGATTCACTGACGATGAACCACTGGCTTCCGGCCTGCTGCCACAACAGGACTTTTTCACCCTGATCCACTACCGCCCCGGATTCATATCGTTGCTGGAACCGCGTTTCGATCTTTCCGTCCCCCACTGCCGTAACTTTGATGTCGCTGAGCGATACCGCAATCGGCTCGCGCGTCGCCAATCGGCGCGTACGCTGGGTGCGCCAGACTTCGCGAGTCATGGTCTCCGGTTTGAAATCGGTGCCATAAAATTCAAAATATCGCTCCGCCACCTTGGAAGACCAGGCCGAAGCCCAGGCCAGCAGACGGGAAGTCACCAGGTCTTCAGCCTTGACCGACGGCGCAACCTGGGCACTTTGAACCAATGCCGCTACCGGGGTCGGCTTTACGCTGACCGGCATTGTGTTACGCGCCGTTTCATCAAGTGCTGTTTTGTTGATGGCCGGTTGCACAACGGTTTCGGGCGCACAACGTTCGGCAGCATCCTCGCCGGCTGACCAGCCAGCCACACCAGAAATCTCGCCGGTTTCCATGCGCGACAGCCCCAGTTGCGGCAGCAAGCCACCCGTGGCGTTATGCACACGTGCGTAGGCGATATCCTTGTCGTATGTGGCATTGATCAGCGCACGCTTGGCCTGGTACAGCTCGTTTTCCGAGTTCAGCAGGTCCAGCAGTGAACGCTGGCCGATCTCGAACTGCTTGCGGTAGGCATCGCGCGCCTTCTCGGTCGCCTGGGCCTGCAGTGTCAGGTATTTGATCTGGTCGACCAGTTTCCCGGCATCGTTATAGGCAATACTCAAGGTCTGGCGGACATCGCGACAGGCCTTGTCGCGCAGGTCACGTGAATTGTTCAAGGCATTGGCAAACTGGCGTGTGCGGGCGATATCCGCGCCACCGTTGAACAGGTTCCAGCTCAATACCAGCTCTGCGACATTGTTAGAGGTTCTGCCGATTGTGCCGTCAAGATTGCGTCCGCTGGCATCACGCAGCCGCGCCTCCAGCTTGGGCTGAAATGCACTGCGTCGCACGTCAAGCTGCGCCTGCACCGAGCGCACGTTTTCCGTTGCAGCGATGATGCCCGGTTGCCGCTGCAACGCGAGCCGCACCGCCTCATCGCGGGTTGCCGGAAATCCTTCGGCAGGAAAAGGCGCACCCGGCAGCTTGGGGGCTGGCGCTTCACCAACGATACGCTGAAAGCGCGCGGTCACATCATGAAGATTCGAAGTTTCGTTGATCAGGTTGCTGTCGGCCAGCGCGAGTCGTGCAGCGGCCTGCTCAAGGTCTACGCCGCGACCGACGCCGGATTTGAAGCGCTGTTCGATCTGGTCGAAAGTCTGTTTGTGCTGGATATAGTTGAGTTCGGCAATTGCGACCAGCTCACGGAAACGCTGCACATCATAGTAGGCACGCGCAGCTTCAAGCGCGATCACCTCCGACGCTTCCATAAATTCAAAAAAGCGCACCAATGCGCCATGACCGAGACGACGCACCTCGTTGTACGTGGCCAGACCATCCCACAGGATCTGACTGAGCTCCAGCCCGACTCGGTCGCGCGAAAAGTTCTGCACCCCTACTGCAGCAAGGTCGGATTCATTGCGCTCACGACCCGTATTGGCCAGAAGATCAACACGCGGGTAATAACCGCCCCGCGCCACATCGACTTCATCGAGGGCAGCACGCAACGCGTTATAGCGGGCAGTGACTTCGGGATTATTCAGCAGTGTTTTCTGCGCGTAACCCTTCAGGTCCTGCGCATAACCTGCTCCCGAGATTGCAGCCAACAACGGCAGCGCCAGTGGCGCAACCAGTCGCCAACCCCAATTTCTCAACATTTGTTTGATTTAATCAATCACTTATATAAATTCATCAATAATGAAGCCGCGTCCACCTCAATCAGTGATCAGCTTGCCGTTACTCAACAGGTTGTTGATGATTTGCTGATCAGTATTGAGACTGCCGCCAACAAAGAGATCGGTATTTTCCAGCGTAATCGTTTGCACTACCTGTGCCGGGTTGAAGCCGGAAGCAAACTCGCCGCTCGCACTGACATGGATGATGGTGTGAGCACCGCTAAGCTCGAAGTGCAGGAAATCATCAAGATTGCTCGCATTCTCGCCGACCAGGAGGTCACGAAGGTCAAGCACATCACCGCCAATACCCGTCGCAATATTGGCGCTGGCATTATCCCAGTCCTTGATGACGTCGGCGGCCGGAGCACCCAGGCTGCCGGCATCACCCAGTTCCCATTTGAAAACATCCACCACGCCGGGGTCACCGCCGGCAATCAGATTGCCTGCCAGGATGTCGTTGCCGGCGCCGCCGGCAATGACGTCGGCTCCGATGCCGCCTTCGATCACGTCAGTCCCGGCACCGCCGAATATGACATCGCTTCCGAGCCCGCCAGTCAGGGTATCGCTGCCGTCATCGCCATAAAGTTTGTCATCGCCGTCGTCGCCGTCGATCAGATCATCACCGTCATTACCCGACAAACGATCATCCCCTGTACCGCCGTCGATGGCGTCATTGCCATCGCCTCCGTAAATGATGTCATTGCCGGCATCACCGTCCAGAACGTCATTGCCGCCGAGTCCGGAAATCATGTCGTTCAATGCCGTTCCGCCAACGGTGTTTGCCCCGGAATCCCCGGCCAATTGGTTGCTCACGACATTCAGCGTGAGCGTCGCCTGCGAGGAATCGTCATCCGAGTCGACCAGAGTGTATTTGATCTCTTCGGCCGCCACTGCTGCCGCGGTCGAACTACCGGTAATGCTGTTGAAGCTGATGTTCTGAATGCGGGCACGCGCCGCACTGTTGGCTTCAATTTCGATGCGGCCGATGTTGCTGTAGCTGTCGGGAATCGAAATGCCACCCTCGGAAAAACTGGCAAATTGCCCGAGCAGTTTTCCGCTGATATCGAAGATCGTATAGTTCAGCGTGACCACGACCCCGTTATAACCCGGACCATCCGTAGCAAAGATGATGGTTTCGTTTGCGCCCAGGTTGCTGTTGCCCGCATTGACCGTCAGACTGACATTCTGGACGCCGCGCGAATGCGTGCCGCGGTTAAACTCGATGACCAGTGTTTCCAGATCATCAACATGTTGATCGGTTGTTCCACCGGCCTCGCCACCCGTCACACCGACACCCGTAGTCGCGTTGTAACTGAGTCCGCCGGCCGGCCCCGTGAGGAGGTTGGCGGTTCGGCCATATCCGGTGACTTGCACACCGTTCGCGGAGGCCGCGCCAACACTGGTGAAGTTCGTCGTCAGCGTCGGCCCCACGGTAGGCGCTCCAATCTCGGCAGCCGGAGGCGTGTACTTGTAATAGCCGTCGTTGTCGAAAATCAGCTCATTCGCCGGCTCAGCGCTGTTGGTCCAGGTCAGGCGCCCGCCAACAACTTCGTAACTGTAATTGATGCCTTCACTGTCAGTTCCCGTCACGGGACCAGCCGTGTTCACCGAAAGATCAATCACCAATCCGCGAAACTCCACGAATTTCACCAGGGCATTGTCGAGAATGCGGTCGGCGCCCGAACTCGTCGCCTGCCCCAGATCTGTCAGCAACGCCGCTACGCCGCCATCCGTGCCAAGCCCGCTGACCACATTGCCTTCGAAATAATCGTTGCCCGGCATGAGGGTATGGACATCGTTGCGCGCAATGGGCTCGCCATCCACCACCACAATGGTTTGCACGGCTGTCGCAGTGTCGCCATCCCCGTCGGTAACCTGGAAACCGATATCGAAAAAATCACCTTCGACCGGACTTGTCTTGGTGTAGTAGGTATAGCTACCGGTGCTGAAGTTAAACATCAGCGTGCCGTCCATAAAACCTTGGCTGCTGCCTATGTTCAGTTCATTGCCGGTTAGCGGGAAATCGGTCAGGAGAGGCATCGCAGGAGGTGCCAGCGATGCAGTGATTTCGTTCGTCACCGGGTCATAGGAGAAACGCACCAGGGTAGTAGCCCCGCCAGCGATACCGTCGTTGTCCAGCGTCAACTCGATATAACTGATATATCCGCCATCCGCACCAAATGTGACGTTGCTGGTGCCGCTGGCACTCGCCACGTTGCCGGTGAACGCACGCGGAACCGTGGAGATCAGCGTTTCATCGAGCTTGTTGACGTCAGTCACCAGGATCGCCTCATCGCGGACCCCGCTGCCATCGGCATCGACATTATGGATATTGTTGAGGAAGCTGATATCGGCAATGCCGGTACCAATTCCTACAGCGTAACTCTTGATGTTGTTTGCCGTCGCAAAGGCATTGAAAGCGGCTGTTGCCGTAACAGTGGCGGCGACATCACCGGCATTCGGTGAACCATCAGAGATGAAATAGCTGGCATTTACCTTGTCTGAAGGCGGCGTGCCAAAGGCCGTAACAATCGTGTTCAGGGCTGTCGAGTAAATGGTGCCGGAGGTGATTTCCGCACCGGTGATCCCGTTAATGGCATTGATCAGCGTCGTCTTGTCCGCGTAAGCCAAACCGCCATTCAGCATCGTCGCGCTGGCGGCGAACAGCCCGAGTTTTACAGTCACGCTCGGCGACTGGCTGAAATACTCCTCAACCAAAGCAACCATGCCCTGCTTGGCCAGCGCCAGACGGTCGGAAATCGTTGCATTGCCGTCGGCATCGACGGATCTGACCATGCCCCCGGCATTGTTGAAATTCATGCTGTCAGAAATGTCCAGCATCAGCACCAGGTTGTAGGCGACGACAGGCGACTCGGATACCTCATCAGTCGCATTCGTCACCAGCGGCACATCGTCCTGGACACTCACCGCAAGGGTTGCGGTCGACGTCTGCGCGCCGTTGACAATCGTGTAAACAAAGGACTGCACATCATCGACACCCTGCTCGGTATTGGCCGTCAGGGTGTAGACGTAATCGCCTTTGACATGGCCGTCAAAGGCCGCGGTGTACACCATCAAGGTGCCAATGGCATTGGTTACCGTAATCACGCCGTTTACATCCGGCGTGGAGCCGGCCACATTGCTAATGTTGGTCGTCCCTGTCAGTCCGGTGTCATTCTCAAGCAGATTGCCGCTGGCGCTGGTGCTGGCAACTCCCGCTTCTGTTCCGCCGGCCAACCCCGACTCCTCGACGGTTGCAACATCACTGACCGCGCCAATGCTGCTGCTGACGTCAATCGTCAACAGCGCTGGCGACGTATTGCCATCAGCATCGGCCAGTGTGTAGTTGAAGACCTGATCGACCACCTCGGGGATGGCATCCAGACCGTTTAGTCGATAATTGGATCCCCCACTCGTGAACGCCACGTACTGAAATGCAGTTGTAGCCGTGATGGTCGATGTCGCGATATTAGTTCCGTTGCCGGTGATTGAACCGGTTGCCACGCGCACCCCATCTTTGTCATAGGCATGCCATGTAGCAGTTTCACCTGAACCGAGGTTGGTCAGAACCACGGACACGGTCTTGCTTTCAAGATTCATGTCAACGACCAGCGATTCGTTGTTTTCGATGCGGTTGTTGTTGGAAGTTCCTGCGGTAGTTTCAACCCCAAGCCCGTCGTTATCAGCGCCTCCGTTGTCGCGCAGCCTCACCTTGCCCGCAGCCGTCGCATTGAGCACGCTAAAATTGAGGCCGTTCGCCGCGATGTTACTAACATAAGGCGTGCCGTTGCCTGGCGCAGAAGCGTCGAACCCGAACAGTTCGATACCCTGGTTTGTCCATTGAGTAATGGTCTGCGCTGTATTCCCCGGAGAGGCCTGCACAATCAGGTTGGGCGTCGTGTTTTGGTAGCTGTATTCACCCGTCACCTGGTTCAGTGTCAGCGTGCCATTGGCAGTAACAATTGTCCGGATGTTTCCGACGAGGGTGTTGGAAATTTCAGTGCCGTTATAGCTCGCAGTGCTGATTTGCACGCTGTCAGCCGCAAGGACGTCCGCCCCCGCTCCGCCGCCCCCCGTAATCAGGTTGCCGGATGTCGTCGAACCTTGTCCAACGCTGTCGAAATCACTGACCGCAGTCGGAGCACTGTCGGCAATGGTCAGACTCACCGTCGTCCACCCCGAGCTCAAGCTCCCGTCCGATGCCTTGTACACAAAACTGTCAATGTCCGGCGTCACGTCATTGTGAAGGCGTGTCGGCGCCGTATAGGTGAATGTCCCGTCTGTATTCATCACAACGATGCCACCCAGGGCCGTCGTCACCGCATTGCTGCCATTTACCGCAATGACCGGGGAAGCACCATTGGTGGAGACCTGCAACACGCTGACCGGACTGCCTTCCTCATCAGCGTCATTGGCCAGCACCGATCCGAGCACAGTCGGCACACCCTCCACTGAACCGTAAGCATCAACGGCAGCCACTGGGGCATCATTCACCCCGGTCACAGTAAGAGTCAGGGTTGCGGGATTGGAAACCGCGCCGCCCGGATCCATCACTGTATAGGTAAATACGTCAGTGGCTGTCGCACCTGTAACCAATGAGTTCGCCTGATTGGCAATGTAGGTGTAGCTGCCATCGGCATTCAACGTCAGCTGACCGTAGCTGCCCGTCAGCGCAACGCCAACGCCGCCGCCCTGCGTGACCGTACCAGTGCCTGAAACAGCGCCGCTGACGACCAGGCTGGCTGTGGAATTGTCTTCATCGTAATCGGTGCCCGCCCCCTGAATGACACCAGTGATGGCGCCGAGGATCAGCGTGGCGTCTTCATTGACCGCGCCAGTATCGTTGACCGCCGTCGGCGTGTCATTGACCGCGTTCACCGTGATCGTCACCGTCGCCTGGGCGGTGCCACCGTTTCCGTCGCTCACCTCATACACGAAGCTGTCCGTGCCGTTGAAGTTCGCGTCCGG